>ERZ889217.334-NODE-334-length-30259-cov-11.285095_pt1 | contig 30259 bp, 30 predicted proteins | sample MGYA00521098_ERZ889217 | MGnify/ENA primary metagenome ERZ889217 (study PRJEB32303, sample SAMEA104408613) | aquatic metagenome | biome: Brackish water; feature: Pelagic; material: water | place: Baltic Sea | collected 2014-06-10T22:04:00 | depth 2,362 m ... | reverse complement strand
TGTCCATTGAACCCATGTCCATTGAACCCATGTCATGTGAGCCGCATGCGCCGAACAACAGTGCTGCCGCTGCTAAAGCAACGGCAGTGAGTGCAAGTTTCTTCATTGTGGTTCTCCTTTCAATTCGTCGGAAATTAGGCGGAGTAACCCGCTGCAACGACCGCATCTCTCACTACTTGAATGTCAAGCGATAGATCAGATTCGATAATGGCAATACCTTCGGTCAGTTTGACATTCACGCTGTGCACTCCAGCAACATTGGAGATCGCATCAGTTACGTGTCGCACACAGTGATCGCACGTCATTCCAGAAACTGCTAATTGTGTTTGGGCCATGTCTCAATCGTACTTCCAAATCGCAAACGATTATCAGTGGTGATTTTCTAAGGCCTCTGCAACTGCGACGAAGCCACGCATGGTTTCTTGTGACAAATCAGTTGGTGCTGCAGTTGGGTAGGTAGAGAATCGAGCGATCACGGTGCGACTTGGGCGATGAATCCAGATGTATTGTCCGAAGATTCCTAATCCAGAAAACTGTTGATCGCGCTCCATAACCCAAAACGCATTGTGGTACATGCTCCATTCGTCTCCTTCAAAACTTGTTTCAGGCAAAGATTCGACATACCTCGCGTAGCAGTTGCGCGCATCTTCATCGCCTTCACGCGTGTCTCGAACCCAACTCTCTGGCAGCACAGCCTGATCATCGATTATCCCGTCGTTGAGATATGCGAGACCAAATCGGGCTAGATCGCGAACCGTGCACGACATGCCACCTTCTGCAGCAGGAAATCCAAGTGGGTCAACCAAGATGTTGGCAGAATGTTCCATTCCGAAAGGGCTCCAGATATCTCGCGACAGAACATCATTGAATGAAATGCCATTGACTATCTCGAGAATGCGTGCGGCAATATTTGTGAGTGGCGAGCGGTAGTCAAAGAGGGTTCCGTGTGGTCGCGCGTTGGCATATGTTGCAAAGTGTTTCAGCACACCAATAGCGGGGCTATTTCCAAGCGGACGATAACCAGCCTGCCGTTCGTATTCGATCAGCACAGAATCTGAGTCAGGATCGAGATACAAATCATAATCTTCGACAAAATCTGTGCCTGCAGTCATGTCAATCAAATGACGAACGGTGCATCCATCCAGACTCGTTCCTGCGAACTCTGGTGCAATAGCGGTGACTAAATCATTAATCGAAAGCAGACCTCGACCAATGGCAACTCCCAAGGCGGCGGCTGTCATTGACTTCGTGACGCTCATCAACAGGTGTCGACTATCTTCGTGCATTCCGTTGAAATATCGCTCGTCAACAATTGATCCGTTGTGTACAACACAAATCGCATCGCAATATGTCTCGTTGAGATGACGATCCCAGGTCGTGGTCGAACCATCTCGAGCGATGAACGAAACATTGTCGAGATCTGCTTTTCGATTCGCCAGACGCGTGACTGACCCTTGATTGTTGGATATCTGGACGGTGTTTATCAGTTCAGCCACGTGGTGAAAAGCCCAACGGTTGTGGGGTGGATCCATCCAGTTAGCAAGAGTGACTGAGTCTGTCATTATTTTTGAGTCTAGAAGGCTGAAAGTAATCGATCTATATCGATATCGCGAGCGAACTACCAAAGCAGTTCACGACCGACACAGTAAATGCAGTCGATGTTGTGATCACGAGATAGATTCGTTAGATGGAATTTAGATATCTCGGCAACAGTGGTTTCAAAATCTCAGCAATCAGTTATGGCAACTGGATCACTCACGGCAGTCAAGTCGAAGAAGACGCCGCCAATGCGTGTGTCAAGCGCGCATTAGATCTTGGCATCACGACGTTTGATACGGCTGATGTTTACGCAGGCACGCGCGCCGAAGCAGTTATGGGTCGTGCACTTGCTGGCGTGCCGCGCGAAAGCATCGAGGTTTTTACCAAGGTTTATTGGCCAACTGGTGGTGGCGTAAACGATCGCGGTCTATCTCGCAAACACATCATGCATTCGATTGACGCGTCTTTGAAGCGATTGAACATGGATCATGTCGATCTCTATCAAGCGCATCGCTTTGATGTTGAGACACCACTTGAAGAAACAATGCTGGCGTTTGCCGACATCGTGCGACAAGGCAAGTCACTATATATAGGTGTCTCAGAATGGGATGCAGACCAGATCACGCGCGGTGCAGCACTCGCACGAGAACTGCATGTGCCATTGATTTCGAATCAACCACAATATTCAATGCTGTGGCGCGTTATTGAACAAGAAGTTATTCCGGCTTCGCACGACGTGGGCATGTCGCAAATTGTCTGGTCGCCGATGGCTCAAGGTGTTCTAACTGGCAAATATTTGCCTGGCCAACCGCCGCCAGAGGGTTCACGTGCAACCGATGAGTTAAGTGGCAAAAATTTCATTTCTCGTTGGCTCAACGATGACGTTCTGACAAAAGTGCAACAACTCAAACCAATTGCACAGCAAGCTGGCATAACAATGGCTCAAATGTCAATCGCCTGGGTATTGAAGAATAAAAATGTTGCATCTGCGATCGTCGGTGCGACGCGTCCAGAACAACTTGATGACAATGTCAAAGCATCAGGTGTTGTGCTTGACGCCGACACGCTAGAAGCAATTGACAAAGTATTAGCAGGCACGATCATTAGCGACCCCCGCAAAACAGAGTCTCCAACAACTCGCCCGTAAAGGCGAAGTAATCACCCGAATGATTAACTCTCAGATTGCTGAGATTCTGGCGTCACTTGGGCTCGGGTTCGTGCGGCAAGCCGAGTACACGCTCACCGAGAATGTTGCGCTGCACTTCACCTGTCCCACCACCAATTGTCAATGCTTGTGAGAACATATATCCGCTATACCAAGCATGATTTTGCAGTGTCTTTTTAGATTCATTTTCGACGCCCGTGAGCATTGCATCGGCACCAATTAAATCGCGGGCGAGTGCCATCACGTGTTGCCCGTGTTCGTCGGCGATGATCTTGCGGATACTTGACTCTGGACCAGGTTGCGCGCCACGCAATCTTTGGGTGAGTGTGCGCATCCGGATTATTTCGAGCAACACATGCTCAGTGTAAATTCGTGCAATATTTTGGCGCATCACATGGTTTTTTATTCCGCCAGTTGCACGCACCGACTCGATTACGTCAAGTGCTGTTGGTCCATATCCCCAAAGCACACCTCCTGTTGATAACGAAACTCGTTCGTTGCCGAGTGTTACTTTGGCGAGTCGCCATCCATCATTTACATCGCCGACAACATTTGTTATTGGGATGCGTACATCAGTGAAAAATACCTCGTTAAAAGACTCGGCACCTGCCATCGACTTGATTGGACGAATTACGATGCCTGGTGAGTCCATCGGACAAATAAAATATGTAATGCCTTTGTGTTTTGGTGCATCTGGGTTTGTGCGTGCAAGCAAAATGCCAAACTTTGCATATTGTGCGCCAGATGTCCAGATCTTCTGACCGTTTATGATCCATTCATCACCGTCAAGTTCTGCTCGCGTTCGCAGACTCGCTAAATCGCTACCGCTATCAGGTTCACTAAACAATTGACACCAAAATTCTGCGCCTGACAAAAGGTTCGGCAAATATTTCTGTTGTTGTTGTTTTGTTCCGGCAAACAAGATCGTTGGTCCAGCCCAGCCGATGCCGATTGGGTTTGACGGGCGAGAAATATTCGCTCGTTGCAGTTCTTGATCGATAATTAATTGCTGCAACGCATCTGCACCAAGTCCGTATGGTTGCGGCCAATGTGGTGCAACATATCCGGCAAGCGCCAGTTCGTCGGCGCTGGGTTTTGGATGCTTGTTAATCCACGCCCGAACAGCAATTCGCCGTTGGTCGTCATCGCCTGGCAATAAGTCCATCAGATCCCTTGGCAACTACCAACAATGCTGCGACTGTCGGCACCGCCGACGAGTGTTTTGTCATCAAGCACGACGATTGCATTTGCGTGTCCGAAGCCCGAATCGAATCGTGCTCGTCGCTCAACTTTATGTCCACGCGCGGCAAGTTCGGTCATCCATCTTTCGGGTGCATGCCCTTCTACTTGAATCGTCGGTGATTCGTTAGCAGTCCAAGTATCAAAACCAGTTGTTGGTCCTCGCAATGCCCAGCGACCAGCGTCGACACAATTTTTAGGTGCACCGAATTCATGATGTCGCAATAGGCGAGTGATGATTTGCAAAATAATTTGGGGCTGAGCGTCACCACCCATAGTGCCGAGCACCGAAAATAAAGAACCGTCACTACGCGTTATTAACGCTGGACATAAAGTGTGCGGCGGCTGACGACCTGCAGTGAGTTCTGATTGGTGGCCCTTAATTAGCGAGAAACCCAATCCGCGATTATGCAGATTGATCCCGGTTTGTTGTTCTACGAGACCCGAACCAAAACCCGATGCATTCGAATTAATCAGTGAAACACCCATTAAGTTTTTGTCGACGCTGCACATATATGTTGTGTCGCCGTCGGCGCCTGGGTGTTTGCGTTGTGATGCAAACTTTGTGTTCACTAAATGGTTCCGGCTGGCAAGTTCAGGCAAAACTGCAGCCAGATCAGCACGGTCGTGCAACATATCTGGACGGTCGTGACCAACTGCGAGCGATGCTTCGATAAGTAGGTGAGCCCACTGCGCATCATTTGGATCATCTGGTAGATCAAGTTTTTCACTGAGTGCGAGCGCTGCGAGAAATAAATATCCCTGCGACGGGGCAGCAGTTGACCAAATTCGGTAGCCATACGCATCAATCGACAACGGTGCATCCCAAGTTGCTTTGGCGTTTGCTAAGTCGTCTCGTGAAAGAACTCCTTCACTCATTTTGATCAAGCCAGATGCGAATTCTCCGGCATAAAACGCGCCACGACCGGACACGGCAATTGCCCGAAGCGTTCGTGCGACGCCTTGCCGCTTTACTTTGGCGCCAATATCTGTTGCCTGCGATGTGAGTTCAATAAAGTTTTGTTTTACAGATTCGTCAAGACGCTTTATCGAACCAATCAGCAATGGCGATGCAGCAAAACCGTTTTCCGCAAGATCAATCGCCGTTGTGAATAAATCATTAAGTGAGAGTGTGCCGAATCGCTCGTGCAAAGCAAGCCAACCAGCGACACAACCGGGCACTGTCACCGAATTGAAATCGCCGAGCATCGGCATTGAAGTGAACCCGTTTTGTCGCAATTGATCTGGGTTTACTCCAGAGCCGGCACGACCGGCTGCGTTTAGTGAATGTACTTCGCCGTCGAGATGTATTAGCGCAAATAAGTCGCCACCCATTCCGCAAAGATGCGGCGCAACAACAGCCATTGCTGCGCTTGTTGCGATCGCAGCATCAACTGCGTTGCCACCTTGTTTAAGTATTGCCACGCCTGCTTGAGTGGCAAGAGCGTCGGCACTTGAGATCATCTCAACACTGTAAGTGTTGGTACGCGCATTTAGAAAGTCACTACATATTGATCAGTTCGACGGTGAAGTCGAACTAAGAACTAGCGCTTCTTTTTCTTAGCGACAGGCTTTTTTGCTACAGGCTTTGCTACAACGACAGGCTTGCGCACTGTGATGATCTTTGGCGCAGCAGCAACTCCAAGAGCGATGTCTTTGAAGCCCTTCAACGCGGTGATCTTGGCGACAGTCTTCGCCTTCACTTTGACTGCTTCACCCGTTGCCGGGTTGCGAGCCATGCGAGCTGGTCGGTACTTTTTTGCAAACTTTGCAAATCCCGAGATGTTTACGATGTCACCCTTGGCAACAGTTGCCAGGATTACATCAATGGTGCCTTCGACGACAGCAGTTGCTGTTTTTTTGTCGACGTCGGCGTGGATTGCTACTGCTTGGATGAGGTCACGTTTTTTCATATGCCTCAAAGGTATTAGATGATCGGGCGTATTTGGTGGATTGCCCGAAAAGGCTTATTTTGCGCTAAATCGTGCTGTTTACTGGTTTAGACGCGAAGGGTTGCCCAAACGGGTTGGTGGTCAGATGCGCCCGTCGATTCGTCAATATGTGAACTAACAATTTCAAATTGTGGCGATACAAAAATGAAGTCGATGCGCATGTCGCTGTCAGTGCCTTGTTCGGGATTTGTTTTAAAAGTAACGCCAGCACCAGAGTTCGTATTTGGTTGCCATGTATCTCGAAACTTTGCGCGAAGCATTATCTCGTATGTGCGCGAATTTGGTTCGTCGTTGAAGTCACCAGTGAAAATTATTTCGATCGGCATTGGAGGAGCTGGATCGTTGAGTTGCCAATGTTCGCGCGATGCCTCATCCCACTCTTTGCCGTTCCATGCACCGCCTTCGGTTGTGGCGTTTTCGCAATGCTTGATCAGCGCAGAAATCTGCGAAACACGGTTTGTTTCTGAGATATCTGTGAGGTGCAAGTTGATTATGCGCACAGGTTTTTCTGGTGTCAAGATCACGGTCTCAAGTGCAGCGGACCAACTATTCATGGCGTCACCAGTGTCGTCTTTTGGCAGATGAATCGGGCGTGAAGATGCAATCGGAAAGCGACTTATTATCATTTGTCCGCTCTGTCGACGACGATTTTTGACCGAGCCATCTATATTGATGGCGCTCGCGTCTACATCGAGTGACGGCCCAAAGACACAATAACGGTCGGGCAGCAATGCTTGCACTTCAGCGAACTGGTCGGCCATATTGGTGCGTCGCCAGTTGCGGTCGATCTCTTGCAGGCAGATTATGTCGGCATCGCGAACTACATCGATGCAACGCCGCATGTCGTATCTGTTGTCGGCACCAAGTGAATATTGGATGTTGTACGAGACAATTTTAAATGAAGCCATTTATCGCAAGGCTACAACTTGACTATGATTCGCACCATGATCAAACTTCAAAAAATTCTTGTCACATTTCTCGCAGTTGTTTTAATTGCTGGTGGTTTGGCGTCATGTGGTCGAACTTCGTCTGCATCTGGTGTTCTACGTGTCGGTAACGATGCCGGTTTCGGTGGCGCCGAAACAATGGACCCATACGACGGCAACCGCACTTGGCCAACGATCAACATGGTGTTCGATCGTCTCATCGGTGTCGACAAAGATTTTTCACCAATTCCAGAGTTGGCTCTGTCGTGGTCGTCGAATGATGACTTGACCGAGTGGACACTTGAGTTACGCGAAGGCGTGAAGTTTCACGACGGCAGCGAGTTTGATGCCGATGATGTCGTCTATTCGATCGAGCGAATGATCGACCCAGAATTTGACTCGCCGATTCTTGCGGTGCTTGGCGTTATTTCGTCGGTGACAGCCGTGTCTAAATACGAAGTGTTGCTCTCTTTGTCGACCGGTGAAGCCGACTTTCCATTGTTGCTTGCCGACTATCGCGCGTTGATGACACCTGTCGACTCACAAGCCACGATTGGTAAAACGCCGATCGGCACTGGGCCTTTCAAAATGCAAATTTTTGACCCAGCCGGCACAACAGTTCTATTAGCAAACGAAGACTATTTCTTTGGTCAACCAAAACTAGAAAGAATTGAAGTGATTACTTTTGCTGACTCGCAATCCGCGGCCCAGGCACTGGCTGGCGATCAAGTTGATTTGCTGTTGGCGATCGACGGCAAGTCTTCGGCGATGTTTGGTGACGAGGCCAAGTTCACTTTGCAGAATATTCCGTCAGGCGACTGGAACGCGATTGACTTCAGAGTTGATCAAGAACCTTACGGCGATGCGCGTGTGCGTAAAGCCTTGCGCATTGCCGCTGATCGACAAGTTATTGCCGACACAGTGCTCGGTGTGGGCGGAGGTGTCGTTGCTTGTGACACGCCAGTGTGGTCGGCTGACCCTTATCGATGGGACGGTGATTGCGCCAAAGACACCGAGGGTGCAAAGGCGTTGCTTGCCGAAGCCGGATACCCAAACGGCATTGACATCGATATTTATACAAGTGATGTCGAAGTGCATATGGTTGAACTTGTGACGGCTTATAAAGATCAAGTAAAAGATGCAGGCATTCGTGTGACGATCAAAATGGCTGACGCGAGTGGTTTTTGGGATGACGTGTGGATGAAAGAATCGGCGTTTGTCGACAGTTGGGGACAACGACCTGCGACGCAGGTGCTCAACGAGGTCTATCGCAGCACAGCATCTTGGAACCCAACTGGCCAAGTCGACAAAGACCTTGACAAGATGCTTGATGAAGCCAGGTCAACAAAAGATCAGACCGAGCGAGCAAAGAAGTATGCGCAAATTCAAGAACGATTGTTTGAAAACTCGGCAATCTTTTTGCCGTATCACAAAACTTTGACCCGAGCCATGGGCAGCAAAGTTAAAGGAGTCGAACCGATTGTTATTGATGCTGTGAGATGGGAAAAAATCAGCGTTTCGTAAAGACAGCGAGAATAAACCGTTGAAAAATCTAGCAAGAAGGGTTGTTTTCTCTCTTGCAACTTTCATTGCGCTAGCAGTTGTTTCGTTTGTTGGTGTTGACGCACTTCCTGGTGATGGTTGCACGGCGCTGCTCGGGCGGTTTGGCACCGATGCAAAGATTGATGCTTGTCGCAAAGAGAATAACTTAAACGACTCGGTAGTCGTTCGTCTCAAAGACTGGTCTGGCGACTTGGTGCGCGGCGACCTTGGTTATTCGATAAAACGCGACGAGCAAGTTTCTGAAATCATCATTCCGCGCTTGAGAAACACGGCAGTTATGGCTGCCGTGGCGGCGTTGATTGCGTTTCCGAGCGCAATCGTCGTTGGTCTGTTACTTGGGCGATATCCACGCAAACTAATCAGCAAGGCTGTTAATCAATTCAGTGTTATCGCGATGACCCTGCCCGAGTTTGTCATTGCAACGGTCTTATGGCTGGTGTTGTCTATTTGGATTCCGATTTTTCCGGGGGTCAGTGTCATGCCCAGCAACGCGTCCTTGTTGCAACTCTTGCCGAATGTTTGGCTTCCGGCGTTGACGCTCGCAGTTGTTATTTTTGCGCACTCAATGCGCACGATGCGGGCGAGTGTGACCAACGTGCAAAACATGCCGTTTGTTGAAAGCGCCCGATTGCGTGGCACCAATGAGCGAAAGATGATCAAGCGGCATATCGTGCCCGCGGCCTTGCCGCCTGTTGTGAATGTCGTGGCGCTCGATGGCGCCTGGCTTCTGACCGGCACTTTTGTCACCGAGGCCGCGTTTAATTTTCAGGGCCTCGGGCGATTGGCAATTGACGCGATTTCTGATCGCGACACGGCTTTGATCTTGCCGATCATTTTGTTTGGTCTTGCCGTGTATCTGGTTTCGTCGATTCTGGCCGACTCGCTCGTGCGTGTTTTTGATCCACGACTTAGATCGAGCAATCGCTGAGAGATGTGATGAAGACTTTAGTGCGATTTAATTTTCTAAAAAATCGTGCTTTGATTTTTAGTGTGCTTGGTTTTCATGCTTTTGTTGCGCTGCTCGCGCCATATTTGCGGTTGTCGTCGACCGATTCGCAAGATTCTGCCGCGCTACTGCAAGGCCCGTCGCTAAATCACTGGTTGGGCACTGATTCTTTAGGTCGTGATGTTTTCAGTCGGTTGTTGCATGGCGGTCGGCCGTCGTTGGTGATCGCCTTTGCCGCCACGGCAATTTCGTGTTTGATTGGCATCGTCATCGGCTCGATCGCGGCGTTGGCTGGCGGATGGATTGACGAAGCGTTGTCTCGGGTGATCGACTTTATGCTCGCTCTACCGACATTGATTCTGTTGTTGTTGATTTCAAGTTTCTTTGGCCAAGATCCGCTTATTTTGAGCGTCGCACTCGGCCTGATGTATGCGTCACCCATTGCCCGGGTAGCGCGCAGCGCAACTCAAACTTTGTTGGCGCGCGACTTCATTCGTGTCGCAAGGTTGCAAGGTGGAAGTCGAATCAGCATTTTGTTCGGCGAAGTGCTGCCGAATGTTTGGCGAGTGATGTTCACCGAGGTCGCGATGCAGTTCACCTGGATTTTGTTGGCGTTTAGTTCGCTCTCATTTTTGGGTTTAGGTGCGAGCCCACCAACACCAGAGTGGGGCTTGATGATCGCTGAGTCGCGGTCGTATATGACATTGAATCCGTTATTAGTAATTGCGCCGATCATGATGCTGGCATCACTTGTGTTGGCGATTCAAGCAATGGTCGATCACGAGTGAACATGATTACGACGCTTACGCAATCTCAAATCTTGGGTTTCAGCAATGTAACGGTCCGCATAAAAAACGAGGCTCGTGATTCTCGGCCGATTCTTGAAGCAATTGGCTTGCAACTTGAGCGCGGAGAAACACTCGGCATCGTCGGGGGCTCCGGTAGCGGAAAATCAACTTTGTTGCGACTTGCGGCGGGTGTGCTCACACCAGGTTTGGTGCTTGACCAAGGTGAAGTCACGACTGTCGGCAAGAATTTGCTGGTTGCGACGCCTGCCGAGCGAAGCAATATTTACGGCAGCGTGGTGGCATTAGTGGCGCAATCAATTGGCGAATCGCTGACGCCACACCTGACAGTACTCAGTCATTTTCGCGACACGGTCTCAGGTGAGGCCGTCGATGAGCGAGTGCTTGAGTCGCTTGCTGAGGTTGGTCTTGGTGGCGAAAAATATCCGTATCGCTATCCGCATCAACTTTCGGGTGGCGAGCGTCAACGCGTGCTTCTGGCTCTGGCACTCGTTAGATCGCCGCAGTTGTTGCTACTCGACGAGCCGACTTCGGCGCTTGATGTGAGCATCGGTTCTGAGGTTTTGACGACGATTGATCGCTTGCAACGCTCGCGTGGTTTTGCATTGGTGTGTGTGAGCCACGATCTCGGAGTCGTCAGCCAGATTTCAAAGCGCATTGCCGTGATGAATCAAGGAAGAATCGTTGAGTTGGGTCAAACTTCGCAGGTCTTGCGTTCGCCGTCGCATGAATATACAAAAGCACTCGTCAGTTCGATCCCGAAACTCGACCAGAGAATTCGTGAATCAAGTTCGCAAAGTAACGAAACAGTTCTCGTGTGTCGTGGATTAGGTATTGTTCGTGGTCAAACGACTCGGGCGATCGATTCGCTTGATTTAGAGATCAAGCAAGGTGAAGTAGTTGGCATTATCGGTGAATCTGGAAGTGGAAAGTCGAGTTTGCTAGCAGCAATTTGCGGACTCATACCCCTGACCTCAGGTTCGCTGAAAAATGGTGACGGTTATGACTTGTCAACTGCACTACATCTTCGCCCAAGCAAGATCTTGTCTTCAATTCAGATGGTATTTCAAAACCCTGATGATTCATTGAATCCTGCTCGAACCGTTGAACAGTCGCTTTCGCGATATACGCATGCAACAAAAACTCAAATATGTGAGGCTCTCAACTCGGTAGGTCTTGGTGAAGAATTTTTAAGTCGCCGCCCCCGTGAAATGTCTGGTGGCGAAAAACAACGAGCGGCAATTGCTAGAGCGCTACTTGCCAACCCACAGTTACTGCTACTTGATGAAGTTACTTCGGCGTTAGATGTGACAGTTCAGGCTGCAGTGTTAACTACGCTGGCAGATTTACAACGAACCCGAAATATGTCAATAATCATCGTGTCGCACGATATTGCGTTAGTTGCATCGTTCGCTGACAAAATTATTGTGTTGCGCAACGGAAAACTTATTGAGCAAGGGTCAGTCTCGGCTATTACAAAGTCACCAGCAGATAGTTACACACAACATCTAATGATGCTTTCTGCGCAGCGATCACTCACCTAGATCAGGGTAGAAAAGCCTGAATGCTTTAAGTATTAGAAGCGTCGTAGATACTTTGGATTGCAGTATCTAATGCGCCGTTGAACTGCGTCTCAGATTGCTGTGCAGAGAGTCCTTCAGTAAGCGCACGCGAGAAACTTGCAATCACACCGTGATTTTTTGCCAACTGCTTGTTTGCTTCTTCGCGGCTATAACCACCAGATAAAGCAACGACCCGAACAACGCGCGGATGTTTTGTCAACTCTGCATAGAACCCTGGTTCGTTTGGCAATGTCAACTTCAGCATTACGTTTTGGTTGCTATTTAATTTGTCAAGTTCAGAAAGAATTGCGGCTTTCAGCAAACCTTCAGCGGCACTTTTTTCTGGACTCTTGATGTCGACTTCTGGTTCGATAATCGGCACTAGACCAGCGGCGATAATTTCGTTGCCAATTTCAAATTGTTGGCGTACAACATCGATCACACCAGTTTTGTTAGCAAGTTTGATCACCGAACGCATTTTTGTGCCAAATACGCCGTGTGATTTTGCGCTTACGAGACGTGAACTTAATTCAGGTATTGGCTTCATGATTTGCACATCGTTGTTCTCGTCGGCCAAACCACTGTCAACTTTCAAAAACGGCAAGATCTGTTTGTTCTGCCACAAATATTCGGCGGTGCCCTTGCCGTCAATCGCGCGGTCCATCGTCATCTCAAACAAAATCGCTCCAAGAATTCGTTCTCCAGTGAACGCCGGACTCTTGATAATTCGCGTTCTCATCGCATGCACGACATCAAACATCTCAGCATCATTTTTATATTCAGACTCTTCAACGCCATAGAGCTTTAGCGCTTTTGGTGTACTGCCACCGCTCTGGTCAAGTGCGGCGATGAAGCCTTTGGCTGTTCTTGCTTTTTGCAGTTGCTCGGCGTTGATGCTTGCGCTCATATTGTTCTTCCTTTGTCGTCGCCTAGATAATACCGCAGTCTATATTCGCGTTATAAATCTATAAATGTGGATCAACGAGCACTCGGCCGCGCATATTTCCGGCAAGAATCCGATCAAGTTGCGCACTCAAGTCGTTCAGACCAATGATCTCGACGACTTGTGTTTCAAGCCAAGTTGGTTTCAAGTCTGTAGCGATTCGCGACCACATCGCTTTGCGAGGTTCGATCGGTGTTTGCACACTGTCAATGCCGAGCAAATTTACGCCACGCAAAATGAATGGCAATACAGACGTTGGCAAATTTGTGCCACCAGTGAGGCCGCTTGCAGCGACGCTGCATCCATATTTTAAAGTGCGCAAGATGTAGGCGAGTGTCGCACCTCCAACGCAGTCAATTGCGCCTGCCCAACGCTCGCGCTCAAGTGGCTTCGTAGATTCGACTGAAGTTTCTGCGCGATCAATAATTTCATTGGCACCGATTTGTTTGAGCCATTCAGCAGTTTCTGGTTTGCCAGTGCTAGCGACGACTTCATACCCACGAAGTGCAAGCATGCCCACAGCCACTGAACCCACGCCGCCAGTTGCGCCGGTTACAAGAATTGGGCCCGTGTTTGGCTTGAGACCCGCTTTTTCGAGTGCATCGACTGAGAGTGCAGCCGTGTATCCGGCTGTGCCGATCATCATTGCGGTGCGTGCATCAAGACCATTCGGCATTGGCACAAGCCATGCTGATTGCACGCGAGCATATTGTGAAAATCCGCCGTGATGAGCAACACCGATGTCGTAGCCGTGCGCGATCACACTGGCACCGACTTTGAAGTTTGGATTCGCTGACTCAACCACTTTGCCGGCCAAGTCAACGCCGCCGATCAGTGGATCAATGCGTGCGATGCGACCAGCCTCAGTACTGGCTAAACCATCTTTGAAGTTGATGCCTGAGTATTCAACTTGAATAAGTACATCGCCGTCGCCGAGTTTGTCTATTGGCATATCGACAATTTTGCGTGCCCAACCTGATTCAGTTTTGCCTACGGTGAATGCACGTGATGTGTTTGGTGTGTTCATTTCTGTTCTCTCATTTCATATTTTTAGTTGTCTAGCTAGCTAGTTGTTGAATAATTTGTTTTTCGCCGTCAACACCAGTTGTCAACCGCGAATTATAAAATGACCAAACTTCGTCGTGTACGTCAACTAGTTCGTGCGCGGTGGCAATTGGGTTTTTCAATAACTTCAAGTCTGAGATGTTATACACGCAGATATTTAAAAGTGCATGAGCACCAGCTCTAGTGGCGGCGTCATTAACAGTATCTGCCCACTCGTGTTCAAACTTGATCACGGCATTTGGATTATCAACATTCGTCATCAACGAAGATGTTTCACCAAAAATTAGACCAAGACTTTGGTTAGCGATCTTGTTGCCTAGGTTTTGCAGTTCGTTATTTAAGGCTGTGGCGATATCTCGTGACTTGTACAAACGTGAGTTGCCTTTACGCAAACTTATATTTAGGTGTTCGTGCTTATTGTTGGCTGAACTTCCTGCACAGACCCAAGTGTCGGGTTGGCTGGTAACGGCTTGTTTCACTATTTGCATTAGCGCCGTCTTTTCGCTATCAATAACCAACAGCACATGACGACTTGCGGGTTGCAAAGACATTTCAAAAAGTCTTTTTGGTTCAAAGCCCAAAGCGTGGGCCAATCGGGCGACTACCTCGACTGTTGGGGTGGGTCCTGGGCGAGATGTCGCATTGCGAGACCTTTCGAGGGCAACAACATACGGTTGTGAGATCTTGGCTCGTTGAGCAAGATCTCGGGTTGACCAGCCCAGTTTTGTGCGACGGCCACAAATGATTCGAGCAAAGCCTGAAGCGTCAAATTGCATCAAGTCAATATTTTTTGCTGACTTGCTGTTTCTCATTGCTGATAACTATAGTAATCAGCAATGATAGAGAGCAAATTGGTCACCAACTCACCTTGGCCTCTATTTATGCTGTCTGTGGCTGGAGGTTGGTTCTTGCTGATCCGGCACCACATCACGACTAGTGGTTCTGTGCATCTGCACACACCGTCAAATGTTTTTTTGATGTGGGTACTGATGACCTTGGTGATGATGTCGACAACTGCCGTGCCTGTCTTGCTTTCTTTGCGCAGCGTTACGAGCAACGCTTCGCAACTTATTTGGTGGGCTTTCGTGTTGGGTTACTCGGTGATTTGGCTGGGCTTTGCGTTAGCCGCGGCATCATTGCAATTGACGATCGCCGAATTGAATTTCTTTGACACTCACAACGGGCTGAACAAATCTCTCAGCGCAGGTTTGTTAATCAGCGCAGGTTTGTATCAGTTTTCTTCGCTCAAACAAAAGTGCCAATCCGAGTGCCTCGCGCCGATGCAGTTTTTTCTGCGTCATTGGCGCGACGGCGTAAGTGGTGGATTAAAAATGGGTTTGCGACATGGGGCGACATGTCTTGGTTGTTGCTGGGCTTTAATGCTTTTGGCATTCGTCGGCGGATTAACCAACATTTGGTTTATGGTGCTCAGCGCCGCTGTTATGGCGATCGAAAAGTTTCCCGTGATTGGCCGTCGGATCACTATGCCACTTGGAGTATTAATAACTATTTGGGGAGTCGCAGTTCTGGCGAGTTCGTTCATGGGTGTCGACGCTGTGCACGGTCATGTTTATCCGTAAATATAAAATCACGAATCAAGAATTAACAAGCACGAAAGGCAGATAAGAAATGAATAATAAAATAGAACAAACAAATGCAGAGACTTGGTCAATAGAGGGCGAATTAATTCTGAATTGCAACTGCACGGTATTTTGTCCGTGCGTTGTTTCGCTCGGGGCGCATCCCCCGACCGAGGGTTACTGTCAGGCGTGGTTCGGCGTGCGAATTGACAAAGGCAAATCTGGTTTGACATTTTTATCGGGTTTGAATGTCGCGATGTTGTTAGATATCCCAGGCAAAATGGAGCGCGGCAACTGGACAACCGGTTTATGGATTGATGAGCGCGCGACCGACGAACAGTTTGAGAAACTCGAGAAAATTTTCACTGGTGCAAGTCGTGGCACAACAGGTTTGTTCAAGATGCTTGTCGGTAAATATCTCGGCGCCGAGCGTTCACCAATAAGTTTCGTCACTGAGGGCCAAAAGCGCACGCTTTCTGTTGGCAAATTTATTCAAGGTTCGGTTGAGCCGATTGGTGGTTTGCGTGAGGGCGAAGAAGTTACCGTTGTCAACACGCAATATTGGATGGGTTCTGAAGTCGTCGTTGCCAAAGCCACACAAGGTCGCGTGCGAGCATTCGGCCATGTCTGGAACTTCGAAGGTCGAAGCGCCGAAATTTGCCAGATCAAGTGGGTTGGGCCGTGAACGCACCGCAACTTGCGATCACTCGTCGCACACGATCAACGCCGTTCTCGAGTCGTGTTGAAGAGTTTGGTGTTCAGGCATACACGATCTATAACCACATGTTGTTGCCGACACGTATTCGCGGAGTCGAAGAAGATTACTTTCACTTGCGCAACAATGTTCAAATTTGGGATGTCTCATGCCAGCGTCAAGTTGAGTTAATTGGCCCAGATGCGGCGCGTCTTGCCCAACTGATGACGGTTCGTGATTTGCGCAAACTCGACATTGGTCGCTGTGCGCTTGCACCAGTTTGTGACCAAAACGGTTTTCTGTTGAACGACCCAGTAGCGATTCGTGTCGCCCAAGATCGTTTTTGGTTTTCAATTTCTGATCTTGACATTTTGCTATGGGCACAAGGAATTGCCCTCGGTATGAAACTTGATGTGAAGATTTTTGAACCAGATATTTGGCCGCTCGCAGTGCAAGGTCCAAAAGCTGAAGATGTCGTCGTCTCTGTATTTGGTGAAGACGCTCGTAAGACAAAGTTTTTTCGTTTCAATAGCCTTGAATTTCAGGGTCATTCATTCTTGGTCGCACGAAGCGGATGGAGCGCGCAAGGCGGGTTTGAGATCTATGTCGACGATGCCGTTCTTGGTGTGCAACTTTACGATGCTTTGGCGCAAGCCGGCAAACAATTTGATATTGGTCCTGGTTGTCCGAACTTAATTGAGCGAATCGAAGCAGGTCTGATGACTTATGGCTCTGACATCACGCGTGCCGACACACCGCTTGAAGCCGCAATGGAGCAGTATGTGTCGCTTGACGCCGACATTGAAGCGATTGGCCTCGATGCAATTCGTGCACTCGCCAAACGCGGAATTGATCGTCGCGTTTGTGGTCTGACAATTGATGGACCAAAAGTGCCAGCGAATAGAAACCCATGGCCCGTCACAGTTCGCGGCAAGCAAATTGGTTCTGTTACTTCGGCCGTTTGGTCGCCACGACTTGAAACAAATGTTTCACTCGGTCAATTAGCAATCGACTACACGGCTATTGGCACACAAGTTATGGTGCAAACCCCAGCGGGCGAGTATGGCGCAGAGGTTTCACCCGTGCCTTTTGCTGGTGCAACTAAAAAATAGATTGATGTTTCGCGTTGTGACGCGCATTGAGTAGCAATTATCTGCGGCGCGAGTCGCGTGCAGCAGGCATCCAGTTTTCGCCAGCGGTTTTATCGATTCGCGAGAGAAGTGTTTTGCTGTGCGGCAAAATAAGTTCATAGAACTTGCGAGTTTTTGTTTCGCCTAAGTTTCGCCAGGCGCGCTCACTGAGTTGATCAGTTAAATCTTCAAGTTGCTGGCGAAACGCCAATCCAACATCATTAATTTTTCGTTCTGTTACGAAGCCGCGCTGGTTTAGTGAATCCCATGCCTCGTTGAGTTGTGCGTCGTTGGCACCACGACTTCGCGGTATCCAATCGCCTGGGTATCCCAAAAATGCATCATGCAATAAACCTGCTTGCACACCGCTGATGTCGTGCGCTGCAAGAATTGCCCAGTGCGTGTCGCCGCGCCACTCACGGATGCAATTAATTGCCAACCATGCCGACAATACTGGTTCGTTTTCACAACGTGGCCAACCGCGATGTGCTGCGTGCAAGACTCGCCCTGAAATCGGCAAACTATCGGCAGCCTGCCATAGATCGTTTGCCATCGCGCCAAGATCATCAACGATTTCAGGAACGAATTCGTTTAATCCGCGCACGACTGCTTCGTTTCGTACACGGTAGGCATCTTCAAATGTTGTTTTTTCTCGCGCGAGTTTTAGCGCCAAACGAATAAAGTCAGCATGAATCGAAAAGCACGCTGCGATCACAACTTCATCGCCAGCACTTGCAAGAGGGGCACAACGCGAAGCGATGTAATAACCAAGACCGTTTTCAACGCCGAGTTTTGTGTATCGCGAAATTGCATCTGGGTCCCAATAGATCCAGCCAACTAATCGGTGCGACGCCAGCGACGCCTGTGCACTGCGCACCTGCCAGTCGGTCATGCTTTGCATGCTCATTATTTTTGTCACTTTCGTGGATCAACTTGGTAATTTGAGTGTGATGTATCCGTCGTCAGAATACAGTTGTTTCGGTAATGAGCACTAAACCAATTCGAGTCGGTCTATTGGCCTATGGGGCAATCGGCTCTGAGCACAATTTGGCAGTACAAAATACGGCTGGATTAATTCTCACCGCTGTATGTGACACGAAACCCGAGCGAATTGCCGCGGCTCGCGAACTCGCACCAGATTTTGTTGGCTTTGATGATGCGAACCAGATGCTTGATTCTGGTTTGCTCGACTTAGTAGTAATTTCAACACCTCCGAATAGCCACTTTCACTGGGCGAAAGAATCTCTTAATCGCGGTATCAATGTTGTGCTTGAAAAGCCGATGGCTCTAACGATAGATGAATGTGATGAGTTGATTAAATTGTCGACCGATAAAAAATTATTACTTGTTGTTTATCAAAATCGTCGGTTTGATACAGATTTCGTGACGATGCGCTCGTTAATTTCGTCTGGCGCAATCGGCGAGGTTTATCAATTCGATACTTTCGTTGGCGGATACTCGAGGCCGTGCGACTACTGGCACTCTGACGCAGTTGTTTCTGGTGGTGCAATTTTTGATTGGGGGAGTCATTTTATTGATCAGATTTTGAACATAATTAACGATGACGTTGCGCATGTCAGTGGACAAAATCACAAACGAGTTTGGGCACACGCGACGAATGCCGATCATGCTCAGGTGACAATTACATTTACAACTGGCAAGCAAGCAACTTTTATTCATTCAGATTTAGCCGCGGCACGAAAGCCAAAATTTTATGTTCTAGGCACACTCGGCGCAATTGTTGGTGATTGGAACCCGGCAGCCGAGCCAGCAGTGGCAGATCTTCCAGCTATTTTGACATTGCATCGCCAAGACGGCACCTCGCAAATTATTGAACTCGAAAAATTAGATAAGTTTGAATTTCATAGGTCAATAGTTGACTATCTCACGAGTGGTAAGCCGATGTCAGTCAGTGCACTGCAGTCACGAAATGTTGTTGCGATTATGCAAGCGGCAGAATCTTCAGCGACGAGCAACGCAATGCCCGTGAAGCCATTATTGTGCTCGTCTAGTTCGTTTCGTTCGGATTTATCGTGACAGTTAAGTGGGGATTTCTTGGCGCTGGGTGGATTGCCAATAGAGCCACGGCACCTGCCGTTCATGCTGCCAATAATGCTCAACTTTTTGGTGTGGCATGCCGCGAATTCGCCCGATCAAAAAAACTTGAGCCACAAAATGTTTATGACTCCTACCAAAAGTTATTAGATGATCCACGAATCGAAGTTGTTTATATCAGTCTTGCTAATCATCAGCACCTTGAGTGGGTGACGAAGTCGCTAGAAGCAGGAAAACATGTGCTGTGTGAAAAACCACTTGGTCTAAACGCATTAGAAACTCAAAGAATGATTGACTGCGCTCAGCGCTGCAACCGGCTTTTAGTTGAAGCAGTTTGGACTCGTTGGCATCCGCGATTTAAACGAATTGTAGAAGTTATTTCATCTGGTGAGATTGGTGAACCGTTGACGATTGATTCACAGTTCACATTTAAATCAGAGATGACAGAAAACTATCGCCTTGACCCAGCCTCAGGCGGTGGCGCGTTACTGGATATTGGCTGCTACCAAGCAAATATGTGGGTGGCGCTAATGAACGGCGCAAAAGATTTAACAATTAATAATGTTGAGCGAAAAATCGGCCCAACCAAAATTGATCTAACGACAGAAGTAAGAGCAACTATCAATAATAAAACTAAAGTTCATTTATTAAGCTCATTTGATTTTGACGCACCGCAGAAACTAAAAATTGAAGGAAGTTCTGGCAGCATCTCGACTGAAAATGGTGAAGCGTTTTCGACATGGCGCGAGCCGAGTTCGTTGCGCGTTAACGATCGTGTCGAAGATTTTGCTGAGGTCGATGCGTTTGTCGAGATGATTCAACAAGTCAGTGAAAGTGTTGCGACAAATTCGGGGTGGGTGATGCCACTTATAGATTCGTTACGAGTTGCACAAATTCTTGACCAAATCATCGCCACTTAAGAAGCAAAAAATATGAAATTTAAACCCCTTGTTGTTCTGCTTGTCGTTCTGTTTGTCGTTGCGACGGGTTGCGCTAGTTCTGAGCAAACCTCAACTGGCCAAAGTATTGGCTGTGACTTGGGCGAAGTCATTCAGGGCAGGCCGCTGAATATTGCAACAACAGTCGCGCCGATCACGAGCATTGTGGCAAACATCGCTGGAGGCACAGCCTCGGTGATTACTGGTGTCGTACCAGAAGGTACCAATTCGCACACTTTTGAACCTAGGCCAAGTGATGCGGCCACGCTTGAATCTGCAGACATTATTTTTATCAATGGCCTAGTGCTTGAAGAACCGACAAAAGATCTTGCTCTGGCGAACATCAAACCTTCTGCGAATATTTGTGAACTCGGTAGCGAGATTTTGCCTGAATCCGAATATATTTATGATTTCTCATTTCCAAAAGAGGGCGGTAAACCAAACCCTCATTTATGGACAAACCCACCGATGGCAAAACAATATGCGCAAGTTGTTAGAGATGTGCTCGTGCGTCGCGACCCATCAAATGCGGCTATTTACGAGAGCAATTTCGTTGCATTCGCTGTGAAGATTGACGCACTTGACGATGCAATAAAAATTGCGACCGCGACCATCCCCGAAGATCAACGCAAACTACTTACGTATCACGATGCATATGCATATTTTGCAGTTAAATATGGCTTCACAGTAATTGGGGCGATTCAACCTTCGTCGTTTGATGAACCAACTCCAAAAGAAATTGGCCAACTGATCTCGCAAGTGAAAAATCAAAACGTTAAAGCGATTTTCGGCAGCGAGGTGTTTCCGTCGACCGTACTTGAACAAATCGGCGCCGAAACTGGTGTGCGATATGTCGATGTGTTGCGCGACGATGATTTAATTGGCAAACCTGGTGACCCAGAACATTCTTGGCTTGGGTTGATGCGTTTTAATTTCGCGACAATTGTTGAGGCACTCGGTGGCGATGCCACAGCGTTGAACTCGCTTGATGTCAGCAATGTAGTTAAAGATGAGGCGAAGTATCCTCAATAAAACTGACACCCCGTTGATAGTTTGCGAACATGTTTCGTGCACATATGGCAACGCACCAGTGCTTCATGACGTGTATCTAAAAATTAATCGTCGAGAATTCGTTGGCATCGTCGGACCATCTGGTTCTGGCAAAACAACTTTGCTTAAGGCAATAATTGGCTCACAACCAGTCGCGCACGGTTCGATAACGATTGAACCTCAGTTAACGATTGGCTATGTGCCGCAAGTTGAAACAGTCGACTGGTACTTTCCGGTAACTGTTGAAGAAGTAATCGTGATGACTCGTGCCAAAACTAAATGGTGGCCACAAATCACAACTGCCGAGCGCAAAGCGGTGCGTGAAGTGTTAGAAAAACTTGGTATCGCCGATGTCGCGCATCGCCACATTCGTGAACTTTCGGGTGGGCAACAACAACGGGTATTTCTCGCCCGAGCAATGTTCTGTCAGCCAGATATTTTGGTTCTAGATGAACCAACGGCAGGTGTCGATGTTCGCACGCGACACGAGATTTTGCATCTTCTTGCAGATTTGCACGAAGGCGGCTTAACGATTTTGTTAACGACACACGACTTAAATGGTTTGGCGGCTCACCTTCCGAGATTGGTGTGTTTCAATAAAACTGTGCTTGCAGATGGAAATCCTCGCGACGTGCTTACTTCGCAAGTTCTTGAAGCAACTTATGGTGCGCCAATGGAAGTTCTCGAGCATGGTGGAATGCCACTTGTGATCGATCACGGTCGCGTCGCAATGCGTGGAGAAGGCAAATGATTTTCGCTCTTGATTTACTCGAGCCGTATGGGTTTCAATTCTTTCGTAACGGCCTAGTCGTGGCAACGATTGCTGGTGCGCTTTGTGGATTACTCGGTGTTTTCGTAATTCTGCGTGGCATGAGTTATATCGGACACGGTTTGTCGCATGCAGTTTTTGGCGGCGCAGCGGCAAGCGCAGTGATTAAAGTTAATTATTTTTTAGGTGCAGGAATTTGGGGCATAGTTTCTGGTTTGCTGATCGCACGAGTTGCGCGCCGACGTGTGATTGGTGCCGATGCCGCAATTGGTGTTGTTACGACGGCTTCGTTTGCGCTCGGTCTGGCACTGATGAACCGTTATGGTCAGGCGTCAAAAAGCATTGAAGCAGTGCTATTTGGCAGCGTGCTCGGAGTAAAAGTCGTAGATATCTACGCTGTTGCACTTGTTGGCTTACTCGGTCTCGCCGTAGTCGTGCTCGGTTATCGCAAATTGCTTTTTTCAACTTTTGATCGTGATGTTGCTCAAGTTAGTAATGTTCGAGTTTCGCTGGTCGAGGCTGTGTTATTAGCGATGATTTCTTTGACAATTCTGGTGACTATGCGAGTCATTGGCACGCTGTTGATTTCGGCCCTGCTGGTGATTCCTGCAGCATCAGCCCGCATGACGACAAATAGTTTCTCAAGGATGTTGTGGATCTCACCGATCATTGGTGCGGTCACTTGTTTCGTTGGCATGAATTTGAGTTATCACTTAGATACATCTGCAAGCGCAACGATAATTTTGCTTGACGCTTTGGTGTTCGTAGTTGTCTATGCAGTTGCTGGCACGCGAAATCGTGCCAAGATGGCGTCACTCGCACATCTGTAATTAGCTAGTTCGAAAACCCCACTGCGCGCCATCAGGTGTATCACGAACCTCGACATTGAGCGCTGCTAGCCGGTCGCGAATGATGTCTGATAAATCAAATCGTTTATCACTTCGCACCTGAGTGCGTAAATCAAGTAGTACTTGCACGAACGGTCCGAGCACGTCGCGCGGGTCACGCAAACCGCCAGTTGCTGCTGCAGCCAAACGCGTGATCATGCTGCGCAAAACTGCACGCGCGTGATCAGTTGCATCACTTTGCAGTGTGTCGCCCGACCAACCTGCGATCGCGTCGTCGAGTTCAAGTGTTGCTCGCGCCGCGCCATCGGCATCAGAACCGGCGAGCGCAGTTGCGAAAACTTGATTTAATCGATCAGTTGCTTCGCGTAAGTTATTGTCGAAAATCGCAGGTGCTGCAGCCATATTTGCTGGCGCTGAAGTTTTTGATTGGCTAGTTGCTGTTTGTTTCGTGTTTCGTGTTGTCGCTGACGCTGGGTCACGTAATCGGTCAACAGAAAATGTTTCGCCTGATGCAATTTGTGTAGATTCACCATGAACACGAATCGTTACGACTCCTTTGCCGACCACAGTTACGGTCTGCGTATCAAGATCAATAACCATGCCGGTGTGTTCATCTACTCCGAGTACATAAACATTGTCAGGCAGTTCGCGTTCGAGCATCGACAACCGCCGTTCGCCCATATAACAAAAACGAGTGTCGTGATGTCCACCTTCGGCATTGTTGTAATGCGGAATCAGCGCAACATTGACACCGATTTCTCCGAGGATATTTAGACCATCTAACCACCGTGGGTCTTCACCAACTTTATAAATTTCGTAGACAGGCAAGGTGAAACGACCAAGTGTTAGCGCGGCTGCCGATGCAAAAGTCACGATCCCACCGTCACGCAGTTTTTTATTTAGTAAACCTGCGAGCGGCGTACCCGACCATTGACGCAACGCATATGTCGGAGAGCCAGGACCAGCAAAGACATAGTGTGCATCTGCAACTTTTTGCAAACCGCGTTCAACAGTCAGAGAATCAGCGCCGATTATTTCGGTGAGCCCTGCAACTTCAAGTTCAAGATTGATACTTGTTTGAAAATATTCAACGGCCTTAGTTGCGAGTTCTGGAGCATTTTCTTGAAATCCATACGGAGTGTCAAGTAAAACTGCGCGCGCTGGTTTTTGCAGTTTGCTCGCAAGCATTCGATGTGTTGTGACCATCGTTGGTGCAGTCTCGCCTGATCCCATTACGGCAAGAATGTGTGGCAGTGTCATCAGAAGAATCCGTCGGTTATGGCTGCATGCACAACCTGTGCGAAACGCTCAGGGTATTGCGCATGCAAGTCGTGATCAGCAGGGCTAAACCATTCAACCTTCACCTTGGGCACTAATTGCATGGCGTGTTCAATAGCACTGCGTTTTGTTTCACTAAATAGTCCACTTGGTCCTTCTGCTGGCACAAACATCACTGGCACAGTTATCTGACTATATATATGTGTCGGATGATGTTCCCATAATCCGCGCAAGACCATCATGTGTCGCTCAAGATTGAGCCATGGACGCAGAGTGCCATCGGGTAAATGTTCCATGCACGACATCGCGCCGTTGATTCCGGTTTCTGGCCAATCAGGATGGCTGCGCTGAATATAGTTTCGAAAATCGGTGATTCTCGTCCCGGCGATTGTTGGCGGGCGCAACGCAACGGCGCAGGCTTCCCACTCTGGGTAGTGATTTTGTAGCTCAAGAAATCCGCCATCAACACAAACAACACCACGCACCAAATCGGGTTGAGTGTGCGCAAGTTCAAGAACAACATTGCCGCCCCACGATTGACCACAGACGACTGGTTGTGAGAACCCATCTTTGTTTATTTCGCGCAACAGTCCGGCCAAATCTTGTGTGACTGTCTGCATGTCATAACCAGATGTCGGTTTTTCGCTCAGGCCGTGACCACGAAGATCAACTGCAGTTACGAGATGTCCAAGTGCGCACAAGGCGAGTGCCGAGCCTTCCCACAACATTGCATTAGATGCCAGTCCGTGGACAAGCACGATTGGCGTTCGTGTGTGTGTCTCGGGTTTGCCCCATGTGACAGTTCGCAGACTAACGCCATTCAAAGTGTCCACCAGCTTGCTCTCAGACACTGTTTGATTTTCATGGCCAGAATTGTTCATTGCAATCAGGCTACGTGCGAAACGAGATGAAGAAATCTTCAAGCATTAATGCAATTGGCTCGTGAGATATTGTGTCGTTGTGATTTATTGCGGGTTATCTTTTGATTGATTCAGTTTTGGTGGCGAATTTTGTCGCTACATGTGTGATGACTGGCGTGATCTGGTTCGTTCAGTGGGTTCATTATCCATTGTTAGCGACCGTGCCGGTTGACGGCGCAGTCAAAGTCGCAGAGCAACACCAACGACGCACGGGGCAAGTGTTGGCGATACCAATGGCTGTTGAAGGCTTCACAACTTTGGGTCTCTTAATTAGTCGACCAGAAGGTGTGCAAATTATTTGGCCTTTATTTGGCGCAGTGTTATTGGCTGTTGCGCTCGGCAGCACAGTGTTCTTCTCGGTTCCATTACACGCAAAAATGGCAACAAACCCAACTGCAGAACTTGGTCAACGACTAGTCGCGACAAATTGGCCACGAACAATTGCATGGTCGGCACGAGCAGTCGTGTGCACAGTGATGCTTTGTCAGTCAGTCACGAAGATTTAATTTTGTGAGCTACGCCCAAGATTGTCCGCAACCCGTACGTCGTGCGGTAATGAAGCAAGGCTGGTATGACCTTGCGTATATTCACTATCGCTACAGCGTTGAAGATGTCGCGCGCATTTTGCCCGACGGTCTTGAAGTTGATGTCTGCGATGGTTCGGCGTGGGTCGGGCTGATTCCGTTTTCGATGCGTGGCATCGGTGTGCCGGGTTTACCGTCGGTTCCGTATCTCGGTTCGTTCGCAGAAGTAAATGTGCGCACCTATGTCCGCCGCAACGGTATTCCTGGCGTGTGGTTCTGTTCACTTGACATCAATCGGCTATTGCCAGTTCTCGTCGCACGAACGACGTACACGTTGCCATATTGTTTTGGTAAGGCGAGCAATAAACGTGTTGGCGACGAATTGCATTCAGTAGTTAAGCGGCAGTGGCCACGTGGCGAGGCGCACACGAATATTCATCTCAAAATTTTAGAAACGATCACTGAATCTTCTCCGCTTGAAGTTTTCTTAAGTGCTCGCTGGGGTCTATATACGACGACTCGAAGTGGCAACTTGCGGTATGCGCCGATTTCTCATCCACGATGGCAACTGCAACGAGCCGAGATTATTTCGTTAGATGATTCGCTGATTCAGGCCGCGGGATTCACCAAGCCAACGCTCAGTGAAAACGGTGAACCACATGTGATGTTTTCAAGTGGTGTGCCAGTCCGCGTCGGCTTGCCCCGACGCGCTTAGTACTAGCTTTCTAGCAAACTAGCTATCTAGTTTTTTGCTGAACCTGGTCGATAGTCATCACGATCGGCAGCAGCTCTTAAGAGAGTCATACCGTAAACAAATGCACCAGTCATAACGATCAAGAAGATTACGCTTCCAAAACCAAATAGTGCGGCTAGCGACATGGTCAGTCCTTTGCGCTTTTTCCTGATAGTAAAAATGCTCCAAGTGCAAGAATTGATGGCACCCAAACCCCAACATAGATTCCGTTCAGTCTGTCTTCAACCGAAGAACTCTGAAAATAAAGCCAGACGCTCAGCACGAGGCTGGCTGCTGCTGATAAAAGGGTCGTGACTCGCAATACTGTCTCAGGTTTCATTAGATAATTCCTCCGAGCCACAACTCTAGACGACTAAAAATAAAGTTCTACGCATTGCACGCCATATTTCAGGCGAGATTTGATGTGACCACTGTCAATAAAAACGTCAATACTTTGGCTTCGTCTCTCCACTGGTCATAGCGGTCTGATTTTCCCCCATGACCAGCATCCATCTCACAATTAAATAACAATGGCTGGCGCATGCCGCCTAATGATCGCAATTTGGCGACCCATTTTGCTGGTTCGTGATAACAAACTCGTGGATCATTGAGTCCGGCAGTCACATACATCGGTGGATAAGGAGCAAATATTGTGTTGTCATACGGAGAATACGAAAGCATGTAACTTGCCAACGGCTCAGATCGCGGGTCGCCCCATTCATCCCATTCGTTAATGGTTAGCGGCAAAGTTGGATCACTCATCGAATTGATTACATCAACAAATGGAACCTCAGCAATTGCTGCACCATAAAGTTTCGGCTCAAAAGTGATGCAGGCACCGACCATTAATCCACCTGCAGAACCGCCACGCACGCCAAGTGCGCCGGGCGCAACATGATTTGCATAAAGATGTCGAGCAGAGTCGTTTATGTCGTAAAAAGTATTTCGTTTATTGAGCAACTTGCCATCCAGATACCAATTTCGCCCGCATTCGCCGCCGCCTCGCGGATGCGCAAGTGCCCACACCCAGCCTCGATCGAGAAGCGATAGTCGTGCAACAGAAAACCACGGTGGAACCGAAGCCTCATATGAACCGTATGCATACAACAATCCAGGTCCGTTAGAACCTGGTGGTGTTGATTTGTGTCGCACGATGTCAAGTGCGATTCGTGTTCCGTCTTTGGCGGTGACCCACTCGCGAACAGCAACATAGTTTGAGAGATCAACATTCGGCACGATTTGTGTTTTTGCAATAGTGCGTTGATTAGTTAAAAGATCATGATCAAAAACTGTATTTGGTGAGATTAGTGATTCAGTTGTGTATCTGTAAGTGTTGGTGTCCCACTGTGGGCAGTACTGTCCACCAACTTCATGTGGCTCGTTGCCAGTGTGCAGAGTTGTAGTTGCTCCATCACGTTTAATGAGCGTCAGAGTTTGTTGCGCATTAACCCAGCGATGCAATATCAGGTGACTTTTGAAAGTATCTATATGGGCAATACGTTGACCAGGGGTGTGAGCTACGAGTTCAGTCCACGAATTCGGATCACTAATCGGCGCAGTCATCACTCTAAAATCAAGTGCATTGAGATTTGTCAAAACAATAAATTGATCACCCCAATGATCAAGTCTGTATTCAACTTCATCACTTCGCGGTCGCACGAGCGCAAGCGGTTGAGTCACGTCGTGTGCCGAAAGTAGCCGGCACTCGGTCGTGATCCGACTTGAGCATTCAATAATTATCCATTCCCCAGATCGCGTCAGCAAGATCTCGACATTGAATCGTTCGTCATCTTCTTGAAAAATCAGAACATCTTGACTTTGCATTTCACCAATTTTGTGCCGCCAAACTTTATTCGGACGCATTTGTACATCATGCGTCAAATAGAACAAGTACTGAGCATCATGTGACCAGACGACGCCTGAGTTATTTGTGTTGATCAAAGTATCAGCGATGTCAAGATTGCTTTTTAGATCCCGAATTTTTATCGTGAATTGCTCACTGCCGTCTGTCTCGTGCGACCATGCCAAAAAGTTATGATCTGCAGTCAATTCAAAAGCACCCAAACCAAAAAATTCAAATTGCTTGGCCTCAAGGTTTTCGTCCAGCAGCAAACTTTCTGTCGCAGTCTCTGAAGTTTTTCCACGAGTATGAATCATGTATCCAGCGCCAGCAATAGTTTGCTGTGCATACCACCAATCGCCGAATTGCACCGGAGCAGAAGTGTCATCCTCATGCATTCGTGATTTGATTTCGGTGAATATCTCGTCAGTCAACGATTGGCGTTGTTTAAACCATGTGTCAGCAAATTTATTTTCTGCCACCAAATAAGGGATCGTTGCAGGATTCTTTTTATCGCTCAGCCAAGCCCAAGGATCTTGTACTGAACCTGTAACACGATCATGCGTGAATGAAATTTGCGGTGCGATTGGGGCAGAGTCATTCTCGTACGAGTGTGCAGTCACTCCTGAAATATAGACGAGTTAGGTGTACGACTAGAGGTGATTGAGTGGTCCTGCAGCCTTGATAATTAAGCGAACCGTTGGGGTCACGAGATAGCTCAACGGTGTTTCTATCTGCTCGATAACTTCAACTAGCTGCGGATCTGCTCCAGCCTCAATAGCTCGATTACAAGCCATGGTTCGTCCGCTGGCGACCGCCGTATTAAATCCGTCGTCGATTTGAACTACTCCTTGCCAATGTCCACTGACCCAGGCAATAGCCGCACCAATTGCATTGGCGACGTCGCCGTTTTCTGGATAAATAACTTGGGACACGCCTTTGATGTCATCTGGAATGAGAGATGCAGCGCCACCGACTGCAACTAATGGAAGGCGAGTGTTGCCGAGTGTGACTTGATCAATGGCGTCTGCAATAAATTCATTTACGTTTCTCAATGCTGATTTAAGTCGGGCCAATTCGGATGTTTGAACATTGTGAGTACCAAGTTCAAACCGACCTTCAACCACTAGAGCGTCGCTCAAAGTTGGAGTGCTGCCACCGTAAACCAATGCGTCAGAAGTCAGACGATAGCCAACCGATTTTGGGCCAACTATTGGTTGCTCTGCAGTGCCAGAGATGATCGTTCCGCCACCAATGGCAACTGAAAGTAGATCTGGCATTCGAAAATTTGTTCGCACACCACCAATTTCTACGGCAGCTGCAGATTCGCGAGGGTACCCATTAACAAGCACACCAAAGTCTGTAGATGTTCCGCCAACATCAACCACAATTGTGTTGCTGAGTCCGCTTAAGAATGCTGCCCCGCGAAGAGAGTTTGCTGGGCCCGAGCCAATCGTCAAAATCGGGAATCGCTTGGCAAAATCTAGCGCCATTAATGTTCCGTCATTTTGTGCCAAGAGCATCTCGACTGCAAGTCCTGCACCGTCAATCACATCTTGCATCGCAGTGATCACTTGGCCGACAACACCAAAGAGGGCTGCATTGAGAATCGTGGCATTCTCTCGTTCAAGCAAACCCAAACTGCCGATTTCATGACTTAGTGAAACCGCCACGTTACTGCCCAGTACTTCTTTTACGATTTCGTGCGCGCGCACTTCATCTTCGGGTGATGTTGGACTAAAAATGCTCGTGATCGCAACGGCATCCACATTTCTAGCAACACCAATCAAGAATTTTCTGATGCCGTCTTCGTCAAGAAGCGAAACTCGTCGCCCATCAACGTAGTGTCCACCTCTCAGAATGCAGGTGTCAACGCACACTGCATCTCGCAAGTCGCGTGGCCACGACTCCATTGGCTCGAGTGAAAGTGAGGCTGGCGCTCCAAGACGAATCGCCGCAACTCGACCTAATGATCGTCTTTCTAAGATTGCATTTGTTGCATGAGTAGTGCCGAGCATTATCCGTCCAATGCGATGTGCGTCTGGCCCGATAGACCTGATCACATTTGACAGTGCGGCTTTCATGCCCAATCGGACATCAGCGGTTGTTGCTTGCTTCGTTCGAGCAAGGATTCGGTTATTTGCATCCAGCACAACTGCGTCGGTGTTGGTGCCACCAACATCCATGCCAACTC
>ERZ889217.333-NODE-333-length-30320-cov-18.083132_pt1 | contig 30320 bp, 29 predicted proteins | sample MGYA00521098_ERZ889217 | MGnify/ENA primary metagenome ERZ889217 (study PRJEB32303, sample SAMEA104408613) | aquatic metagenome | biome: Brackish water; feature: Pelagic; material: water | place: Baltic Sea | collected 2014-06-10T22:04:00 | depth 2,362 m ... | reverse complement strand
TGTTGCAATTTATCGGTCAACGGCAGCGCTTTTTGCGGCAAGCTAGCACGGGACCCGCACATGTTTGACGACTGGCGTGGACCACTCTGGTGGCAAGCGGCCGACCTGACTTTTATTTGGCCGATCCTGTTATGGCTTTTGTTACTGATACCGATGGGCATGCTGGCCTATCGCCTCATGCGCCCGCGCCGCACCTTTGAATTTTGGGGTTTCTCAAGCGGCTTGCTGGTGATCATTGGTCTGGTCTTATTGATCTCGGCCATTGCCCGACCACAAATGCAAGTCAGCACGCCCTCGCGTGCTGATCGACTGATGGTCGTGCTCGACATTTCTGGCAGCATGCGCGCCGACGATGTGGCACCAAGCCGATTCGATGCCGCCAAAATCACCATCAATGAATTGCTTGATCAGCAACCCGCAAACCTGCGCGTCGGCTTGGTGACGACCGCCGCCACCGCCACCCTAGTTCAAACACCCACCACCGACCGAGAGGCGCTAAAAGCAGCCATCGATGGCATCTCCTTACAAACCGGATCGGCTTTGGGCAGTGGTCTGCTAATTGGCTTGTCTGAGCTCCTGCCCAGTGCGGGCATTGATGTGCAAAAAATCATGAATGCCAGCATCAATCGCAATGACACTTCAGGCACGCCCGAATGGCAACCGGACCCTGAAAAAACAGTGCTCCCAGGCTCAAACCGGGCGGTGGCCATGGTCTTGATCTCAGATGGGGAATCCAATGTCGGACCAAGTGCGATGGCCATGGCACAGCTTGCCGCCCAATTCGGCGTTAGGATTCACACCGTGGGCATTGGCACAAACCAAGGTGCTGTCGTCAAAGCCGAAGGGATTTCACAGCGTGTGCGTCTGGACGAGTCGTTATTAACTGAAATCGCGCAAACCACGATCGGGCAGTCTCACCTTGGCGCCACCGCTGAAGATTGGCGCGCCATCTATCAGGCCATTGACGCCAGCATTCAGTTTGACAATCGTCAACCGATTGAGATTTCGGCGCCACTCATGGGTCTTGGCTTGCTGCTGATCTTAATCGGTATGGTGATCCGCTTGTTTCGCCAAGGGCGCATCCTGTAGCCCCAGTTTGCCAGCGGAAAACTTAAAACGTGTTGGGCCTGGCGCGAACTGGCGCGCGCATGTGATAACGTTACCGATTAAGGATCGTTTGACTTGATCCGGTCGACACCAGTGCTGTAAAAATGCCACCCACTAAAAACACCCTATCCGACGGTCAATTGGCCTTGCTCGTTCTGTTTATCTGCTTTGCATTCAACATGGCAGGCCGGGGCATTGCGGATACCTATGTCGCTTTTCTCTTGCCACTTGAGACGGAGTTTGGCTGGAGCCGCTCGGGCATTTCGAGCGTGTATTCGATCTACATGCTGGCAAACGGCCTTTCAGCCCCATTTATTGGCGTGCTGTTTGATCGCTGGGGACCGCGAGTGGTCTACACCACCGGCATTCTGATCATGGGCTCTGCCTACGTCACAGCAGGTCACTTAAACGAATTGTGGCAATTCCATTTCTTTATTGGCTTGGCTGGTGGCATCGGGATTTCAGCGCTTGGTATGGTGCCCTCAACGAGCCTCATCAGCCGGTGGTTTCGTGGTAACACCAGCACCGCCATTGGCATCGCCTATGCTGGGTTTGGTGCCGGTAGCCTCTTGGTCGTACCCTTTGCGCAGTACCTGATCGATTGGCAAGGCTGGCGTACCGCTTACTTTGTGCTGGGTGGCATTCTTCTGGGCTTTCTGCCCATCGTGCTGGTCTTGCCCTGGAAACGTATCAAGGCCGGTCGCCAAGAACCCAATGCACCTGTTTTGCCGGTCGGTAAAGCCCAACTAAGTCTTGAGCCCTTGCGACAAGCCATGAAAACCCGAGCGTTTTGGGCGTTAGCACAGGTTTTTTTCTTCACCGCATTCGCCATCTACATCATTTTGGTGCAAACCATCGTCTTTTTGGTGGAATCCGGTTTCACACCGCTACAAGCCGCAACGGCCTTTGGTATGGCGGGCATGCTATCGGTCATCGGTGTGAGCACGGCTGGATTCATGGCCGATAAGTTTGGCGCGCGACCAACGGTTACGGCAAGCTTTATTTGCACCTTTCTAGGCATTGTCTTGTTGTTTGTTTTGTCGTACTTTCCTTCGCAATGGGCTTTGGCTTTGTTTGTGTTGCTGTTTGGCATTGCGCAAGGCGCCCGCGGCCCCATCGTGTCAACCATTTCAGCACGCGCCTTCCCCGGCAAAGCCCAAACCACCATTTACGGCACAATCTATGCGTGTATGTCGATAGGAGCGGCCTTAGGCGCTTACACTTCAGGCCTACTCTATGATTTGAGTGGCTCATATCGGTTGGGGTTTGCATTCTCCATGGTGAGCGTTCTTTTGGCGGTCACTCCATTTTGGACCTCGTCAGCAATCGCCGCACCCCGACCGAAAGCCTAATCAAGTCTCGCTTTAAACGGAGGCTATCGATGCAAGTTTGGCAACGTTTGGCACTGGTATTGGGTACTGTAAGCGTCAGCGCGTGTAGCTCAATTCAGTTTGGGTACAACAATGCACCCTCGCTGCTTCAGTACCAGATGGACAGCTACCTAGATCTGAGCGATCGCCAAGAAGAAATCTTGGCACAAGAGTTGTCGACACTTCAATCGTGGCACCGTCAACAGGCGCTGCCAGACTACGCGGCCATGTTGCGGTCATGGGCCGAAGATCTATCCGTCAAAAAAACACTAACAGTCGATGACATTCTTCAAAAACAGGACCGCTTACAGGCGGCCTTGTTGGTACTCGGCCAAGAGTCAGCGGTTCGTCTCGCCTCCCTTGTTTTGACGCTAGGTCCCGAGCAAAAAAAACGGTTGCGCGAGCGCTTTGATGATGGCAATAGAGACTATGCCCTTGAAAATCAACGCTCCCCCAAAAAAATGGAGGCTGATCGCCGCGAACGGTTTGTCAAACAATACGAACGCTGGTTGGGTGACTTAACGCGCGAGCAGATGCAAACGCTGGATCAATGGCTCTTGAGCCAACCCAACAACTCACAACTTTGGGGACAAGAGCGCATCGCCCGGCAAGAGGCCCTGCTCAGCCTACTGGCAAAAGCCAAAGAAAGTGGCTCTGCCCAACAAGCGGCTGTGGCTTTACATGACTACTTTCAAAGTTTGAGTCGTTACCGGATCGCCGAGTTGCAATCTCAACGTGAAAGCAGACAAACCGCATTGGCCACCCTGACTGCAGACTTACTCAATCAAATGACGCCATCGCAACGCAGCGAACTGAAGTCCAAACTGTTGAGTTACGCCCAAGACTTTGAAACCCTGTCACGTTAATCTCTTCGGCTAATGGGACGGCGCTTGGGTTCACGAAAGCGGTCATAGCCCCAAAGATACTGCTCGGGTGCGTACCGGATAGCTTTTTCAAGCGCGTGGTTCATTTGCGTCGCCGCCGTTGCGGGATCCGCTGACCATGGCAAGTCGACCACCCAATGCTTGATCTCAAAACCTTGTGCCTGCGCCAAGCGGTAGGCGCACAAAACCACAACCGGTGCCTCGGTGATTTTCTGCAAGCGTTGCACCAGTGTGGTGGTGTAGGCACGCTGCCCAAAAAATGTCGCCCACACGCCCTCGCCTTCGATTGGGACTTGATCGGGCAGGATCCCGATGGTGTCGCCTGATTTTAAGGTCTTGGCCAGCGCCCTGACGCCCTGCATATCAGCTGGCACCAACCGTAATTGCGCTCTGCTGCGCAGGACTTCAATCCATTGGCGTAACCAGCGCATTTTGGGGACCCTAAACATCACGGTAGAACGGTGGCGTTGTGCGAAAACAGGCCCGAGCAATTCAAAATTACCAACATGAGGGGAAATCAGAATCAGGCCTTTGCCTTGCGCCAAAAGCGCATCAATTTCAGACCAGTCATAGCCATCAGATTGCGCTTTGATGTGCCGGGCACTATGGCGACTCGAATGCCAATAAGGCATTTCAAGAAACAAGCTCGCCACGTGTTCGAGGCTCGAGCGCAAGAGCTCGTTGCTCGCCTTGGGCAAAGCCAATGATAGGTTCAACGCCGCGCGCTGCTTGTAGCTACCCGGCAAACGATGCATCAAGGCGCCACAGACACGGCCTAGCCGTTGCGCCCCGCCGAGTGTCAGCGAACTGGCCACCCAAAAAATCGCATTGGCGAATCGGGCGCCGATGCCCACATTTTTTTGTGCTGCCGATTTTTTCAATGTCTGCTCGAAAAAGGTGACCGCTTTAAGCGGTTATTTTTGGTCTTTGTGGCTTATTTGCCACTGTTATTGTCTCACGACCGTCACGACGCCTCCTGCCCCTTCCTCATAAGCCCAACCCGCCCCACTAAAACGTCACCTACCGGTCATCTCACTGTTATATTTTGGTGGCATGATTTGAGACTTTAACCCTGTTTCCTACTCATCCTTGTGGAGTTTGTTATGAAACTCAATGCTTTGTTAGCCGGTGTGGCCGCTTTGGCGGTTTCCTTTTCTGTGTCCGCAATGGACCCCCGATTTACTGATGCAAATGGTGACTTGGTGGCCGATGCGCCAACCAACCCAGCCCAATGGATTGATCCACCTGTTTTGGTGTTCGCTTACACACCCGTTGAAGACCCCGCGGTGTATGCCAAAGTGTGGGATGAATTTATCAATCACTTGAGCGCCACCACCGGCAAGAAAGTCCAGTTCTTCCCCGTTCAAAGCAACGCTGCTCAGTTGGAAGCCATGCGCGCTGGTCGTTTGCATGTGGCCGGCTTTAACACCGGCTCAAACCCCTTGGCTGTGAACTGCGTGGGTTTTGTGCCTTTCACCATGATGGCCTCTAAAGACGATCTCTTCGGTTACGAGATGGAAATCATCACGTACCCTGGTAGCGGCATCACCAAGATCGGAGACATCAAAGGCAAAAAAATGGCTTTCACGTCAGCGACATCAAACTCTGGCTTTAAAGCGCCTTCGGCTTTGCTCAAAGACCAATTCAAACTCGAAGCGGGTAAAGACTTTGAAGCCGTGTTCTCAGGCAAGCATGACAACTCTATTCTCGGTGTTGCCAACAAAGACTATGTGGCCGCTGCAATTGCCAACTCAGTCAAGGCTCGAATGATTGCCAGAGACGTCGTCAAGCCCGAGCAGCTTGAAGTGATTTACAAATCACAGACCTTCCCCACAACCGGTTACGGCTATGTTTACAACTTAAAACCAGAGCTTGCCGCCAAGGTCAAAGACGCCTTTTTCACCTTTAACTGGGAAGGTTCCAACCTACAAAAGGAATTCAGCAAAGGCAAGCCACCACAAGAAAAATTCATGCCCATTAACTACAAAGACTACTGGCAGGTCGTGCGTGACATCGACAAAGCCATGGGCGTGTCATATAACTGCAAGTAATCACTAAAATTCAGCGCAAACCCATCGAATCAAGGAACACGCTTTGCTGATCATCGAATCATTAGACAAGAAGTATCCGACCGGTGATCGGGCTCTAAAAAGCGTTAGCTTGTCTGTACAAACGGGGGAGGTCATCGGTTTGATCGGCCCGTCGGGCGCCGGCAAATCTTCCTTGATTCGATGTGTCAATCGGTTAATCGAGCCCAGTGGCGGCTCGATAACGCTAAGCGGCAAAAATATTCTCGCGATGGGCCAGCATCAATTGCGCTTGGCGCGACGCGAAATTGGCATGATTTTTCAAGAGTTTGCCTTGGTCGAGCGCCTGACCGTCATGGAGAACTTACTCTCTGGGCGACTCGGTTACACCGGCTTTTGGGCCAGCTGGTTTAGACGCTTCAATCAGGCCGACATCGCACGCGCTTTTGAATTACTCGATCGTGTGGGCTTAAGCGGCATGCACAACAAACGCGCCGATGAATTGTCTGGCGGGCAGCGGCAGCGTGTTGGCATTGCCCGGGCATTGATGCAATCACCAACCCTATTGTTGGTTGATGAGCCGACCGCCAGCCTTGACCCCAAAACCTCACGCCAGATCATGCGTTTGATCATTGACCTTTGTCGTGAACGGGGCTTGGCCGCCATCATTAACATTCACGATGTTGTGTTGGCCACCGAATACCTGCCAAGAATTGTTGGCTTACGCGCTGGCGAAATCGTGTTTGACGGACAAGCGCAGTCGGTTGATCAAACGGTTCTAAGCCGGATCTATGGCGAAGAAGACTGGACAGCACTCACACGCAAGGTGCAACAGGCCGCGAGTTCAGGCGCAGAAACGGACTCAGACAGCGACACGGTTGCCGATCCCGTTCGCTTATACCAATAGGGTTGCCCATGGCCACGCAACACTCTTCTATGCAGTGGCAACGGCCACCCTTCATCAAAAGCGCACTGCTGCGGTGGGCACTGATCACGGGCTCATTGCTTTATCTTTTGGTGGGTATTGGCTCACTGGACATCAACTGGGTTCGCATCATGCAAGGCGGCGAACGCGGGTTGCGCTTTGTTGGCGGCTTTCTGTCGCCTGACTTTGTCTCACGCGGACCTGACATTTTGACTGGGTTTATCGAAAGCCTAACAATGACCGTGACCTCAACGGCTGCCGGGGTTTTGCTATCGATACCCGTTGCCGTTGGTGCAGCACGCAATTTATCAAACCAATTTTTTTACTTGATTTGTCGAGCCTTCATCGCCGTGTCTCGCACCTTGAATGAAATCATTGTGGCCATCCTGCTGGTGGCCATGTTTGGTTTTGGGCCTTTTGCTGGCTTTTTAACCTTGACGTTCGCCACCATTGGCTTCATGGCAAAATTGCTCGCTGAGGACATGGAAGAAATTCAAGCCAGTCAACTTGAAGCGCTCAAAGCATCGGGAGCCACTTTTTTACAACGTTTGGACTTTGCCGTTTTGTCGCAAGTCAAACCACGGCTCGTTGGACTGTCAATTTACCGGCTCGACATTAACTTTCGTGAGTCGGCGGTGATCGGTATTGTCGGTGCCGGTGGCGTTGGTGCGACCTTAAACACCGCCATGGACCGCTATGAGTATGACTCAGCGGCTGCCATCATCTTGATCATTATCGCCATTGTTTTTGTGGCGGAATATCTCTCTGGCATCATTAGGCGACGCATCCAATGAATGCCATCACGCACAAAAAATCCCCGCCGAGCTGGCAGCTTCGGGACAGCGCGAGTAGTTGGCGTCATTTTTTAAGTTGGCTTGCCGGCACCATGCTGGTGGTTTGGTGCTTCCAAGTCATGACCAACGAAACCATTTGGGCGTTTGTTTACGACGCACCAACGCAAGCCATTGACATCGGTTCGCGCATGCTGCCACCCGACTGGGCTTACACCCGCGAGCTGCTCTACCCAATGTGGGAAACCGTCAACATCGCCACGCTTGGCACCTTAATCGGGGTGGTGATTGCGGTTCCAGTGGCGTTTCTCGCTGCCCGCAACACCACACCAAGCGTTTTGTTTATCCGCCCGGTTGCGTTGTTTGTGATTGTGGCGTCACGATCAATTAATTCCCTGATTTGGGCACTTCTATTGGTCACGATTGTTGGTCCTGGACCCTTAGCAGGGGTTTTTGCGATCGCGCTACGATCAATCGGTTTCATTGGTAAATTGCTCTATGAAGCCATCGAGGAGATCGATGAGCGCCAAGTGCAAGCGATTACCGCCACGGGGGCTAGCTCGCCTCAAATCATGGCCTGGGGCATCGTGCCGCAAGTCTCACCCGCCTTGGCAGGCATCACCGTATTTCGCTGGGACATCAACATTCGCGAGTCAACTGTTCTGGGGTTGGTGGGTGCTGGCGGCGTGGGCATGAATCTGGAGTCAGCACTGAACACCTTGGCTTGGCCAAAAGTGTTCATGCTGCTGATTGTCATTTTTGCGACCGTGGCCGTCAGTGAATGGGTATCGGCAAAAGTACGCCACAAGCTGCTGTAACAAGTGAGGTTAGCCCAAACGAACTATCACTGAGTCCATTCGATACAACCAGACGCCAGTAAAACTAAGGTTTGTTTGTCTTGCAGGCGATATTCGCACCACGAACTGAACAATATGGTGCTTCACAGCGGGTAAAGCCGCCTTTAGGCTGAGCTTTACTGCTACTTACCCTAGGTATTCAATTGTGTCGCTGACCCATAGAATATCGACATCGATGATTAAGAGTCATTGGTTCTCGACACGTTAAAACCTATGGAGACGTCATGAAAAAAATCGCAAAATTAAGCCTTAGTGCTTTGGCCATCACAGCTGCACTTGCAGCGGCCCCAGCAAGCGCACAGCAATACACCTTTATGACCGGCCCGCAAGGCGGTGTTTGGGTGCCGCTAGGTGGTGCACTGAAGGGCATGTGGGAAAAAGCAATGCCAGGTCTGAACATCACCGCCACGCCCGGTGCCGGTTTGGCCAATGTGCGCGGCGTAGATGAAGGCAAGGCCCAGATCGGCATGTCAAACTCAAGTAGCGCGGTCGATGGGCAGCTCGGCAAAGCCCCGTTTAAAGGCAAAACCACCAAAGTCTGCCAACTGGCTAACTTGTACCCCCAGTTTTTTCAAGTCGTTGCCACCAAAGATTCGGGTGTGACCTCTTTTAAAGATCTCAAAGGCAAGCGCTTGGTAACCCAGCCCAAGGGCAATACGGGTGAAGCACTCACAGCCGCCATTTTGCAACTCAACGGCATGACTTACAAAGATCTCGATAAAACCAACTTCCAAGCGGGCTACACCGATGCGGTTTCAATGATGAAAGACGGCCACGCCGATGTCTTCACACTCGGTACCGTCGCACCCGCTTCATCCGTGATGGATCTGGCTAATGCCCGCGGGATCGTGATGGTTCCCGTCGATGACGCCACCATGAAAGGCATGCGCGACATGAATCCTGCCTACAACAAATTGACCATCAAGGCCGGTACGTATCCTGGCCAAGACAAAGATGTGGCTGCAATTGGTTACTTCACGCACGTGATTGTGTCTTGCGACTTGCCAGCAGATACCGTTTATAAAATGGTCAAAATCATGGCTCAAAACATCGGCACGATGGCGGCTGTTAGCAAGAGCATGGCTAACCTGACACCACAAGTCATGGCCACTGAAATGGGTGTGCCGCTACACCCAGGCGCAGCCAAGTATTACAAAGAAGTCGGCGCAATGTAAAGGCCTTTGGGGCGTCTGATGACGCCCCATCTACACCAGGATAATCAACATGAGTGAAGTCGTCTCGGACGAGAAAATTGCGATCGCCCCCAAATCGCCGCTAATGAAACTGATCATTACCACGATCGCGGTGACGATGTCGCTCTACCATATGTACGTGGCAGGGTTCGGACCACCTGAGGCGGTTATTTTCCGTGGCACTCACCTCATGTTTGCCCTGGCCTTGGTATTTTTGATTTTTCCCAGTCGCCAAGGCGCTTCGACTTGGTGGCGCTCGTTTGACATGCTGTTGCTCGTGGGCGGACTTGGTGGTGTATTGCACATCTTTTTTACCTACGAGGCATTCATCAATCGTTTCATTTACATCGATGACCTAACGCCAAGTGACATGTTTTGGGGTGTGGTCACGATTTTGATTGTGCTCGAAGCCACCCGTCGGATTATCGGCTGGGCTTTACCCATCACGGCAATGGTGTTTGTCGGCTACGCCGCCTTTTTTACCAACGTCACGTGGGTTGTTTTACTCGAACAACTGTATCTTTCGACTGAAGGCATTTTTGGTTCGACGTTAGGTGTGTCTGCTGCATATGTGATGTTGTTTGTGATTTTTGGCGCCTTCATGGAAAAAAGTGGCACAGGCCGCCTGTTCATGGACTTCTCAATGTCATTGACCGGCAAAAGTTCTGGTGGCCCCGGCAAAGTGGCCATCATCAGCTCAACCATGTTTGGCACGGTTTCTGGCAGTGCTGTGGCCAATGTCATGGTCACGGGCCCCATCACCATTCCGCTGATGAAGCGCACTGGCTTTCGCCCTGCGTTTGCAGGGGCTGTTGAGGCGGTTGCCTCAACAGGCGGGCAGATCATGCCACCGGTCATGGGTGCCGTGGCATTCGTGATGGCCGAATTTTTGGCTGTCCCCTATTTGCAAATCACCATCTGGGCCATTGTGCCTGCCTTTCTTTACTACCTATCGGTTTTCTTTGCGGTGCACTTTGAGGCCAAGCGCTACCGCTTGGCTGGCATCCCCGAGGATGAGCTGCCCAAGATGTGGCAAGTCATGCTGCTCAGGGGTCAATTATTTATTCCGATGTTTGTCATCCTGATTGGTTTGGTCTTGGGTTACTCGGCACCGATGTGTGCCCTAGTGGCTGCGTTGTGCTGTTTACCCGTTGCGATGTTGCGCAAAGCCACTCGCAAAGAGTTGACCTGGTACACCCCAATCCAAGCCCTCGAGGAAGGCGCCAAGGGTGCTTTATCAGTGGCCATGGCTTGTGCCTGTGCTGGCCTAGTGATTGGCTCAATCACGATCACTGGCTTGGGAATTGTCTTTACTCAAATCGTGATTGAATTGGCCAACAACCACGTCTTCTTGGCGCTATTGGTCACGGCCATCGCCGGCATCATTTTGGGCATGGGTATGCCCACCACGCCAGCCTACATTGTGATGGTGGCACTGTTAGTGCCCGCGTTGATCAAGATGGGTATTGTGGCGCCAGCCGCTCACTTATTTGCGCTCTACTTTGCTATTCTGTCTGCCATTACCCCGCCCGTGGCGTTATCGGTTTTTGCGGCGGCAGGTATTGCAGGCTCGAACATGTGGACCACTGGCATGGCTGCCGTGAGAGCAGGTGCCCCAGCCTATATCGTGCCCTTCATGTTTGTTTATGAGCCCGCATTGCTGTTTATTCTGGACGACGACCAGTCTTGGTACCATGCGGTTTGGCCAATAGCAACGGCATCTATCGGTGTCATTGCGCTGGCAGGTGGTCTTTTTGGTTGGCTATTGAGTCATGCCAGTATGTTGCAACGGGTTCTTCTTGTGGTGGGTGCGCTTTCACTGATTAAGCCAGGTGGCCTGACAGACCTCATTGGATTTGGCATACTAGGTGCTGTTGTGGTCTGGCAACTACTTGACCGCCGACGCGAAGCGGTTCCGCAAACGTCGACTTAGCCGCTAACCAAAGGACGCTAGCATGGGCATTATTACCTCGATCGAGGATCTTAGAATCCTTGCAAAACGCCGCGTGCCAAAAATGTTTTACGACTACGCTGACTCCGGTGCTTGGACGGAGTCAACGTACCGAGCCAATGAATCGGATTTCCAAAAAATCAAATTGCGTCAGCGCATCTTGATTGATATGGAAAACCGATCAACGCGCTCAACGATGATCGGTCAGCCCGTGTCGATGCCAGTGGCCATCGCACCCACGGGTCTGACTGGCATGCAGCATGCTGACGGAGAAATCTTGGCAGCACGCGCCGCCAAAGCGTTTGGTGTGCCTTTCACCCTCTCGACCATGAGCATTTGCTCCATCGAAGATGTGGCCCAAGAAACAGATCAACACCCATTCTGGTTTCAGCTCTATGTGATGAAGGATCGTGATTTCATCACTCGCCTCATTGAGCGTGCCAAAGCGGCTAACTGCAGCGCCTTGGTTCTAACGCTTGATCTTCAAATTCTGGGACAAAGACACAAAGACCTTCGCAACGGCCTAAGTGCACCACCCAAGCTAACAGTGGCCAATATGCTCAACATCGCGAGCAAACCGCGCTGGGCTTTCGGCATGCTTGGCACCAAACGTCGTCAGTTCGGCAACATTGTGGGGCACGTCAAAGGCGTGACCGATATGAGTAAGTTAAGCGAATGGACGGCTTCGCAGTTTGATCCCAAGCTCAATTGGGATGATGTGCAGTGGATCAAAAAACTGTGGGGTGGCAAGCTTATTCTGAAAGGTATCATGGACGTTGAAGATGCTCGCTTGGCCGCCGACTCAGGCGCTGATGCCATTATTGTGAGCAACCACGGTGGACGACAACTCGATGGCGCCGATTCCAGCATCAATGCGCTACCTGGCATTATTGATGCGATCGGTCAGCGGGTTGAGATTCACATGGACGGCGGCATTCGTAGCGGCCAAGACGTTCTGAAGGCCCGTGCGCTTGGTGCCCGCGGCTGCTACATAGGCCGCAGCTTTCTTTACGGCTTGGGCGCCATGGGTCAAGAAGGGGTAACCAAGGCACTTGAAATCATTCACAAGGAACTTGATCTCACCATGGCTTTTTGTGGGCATACTGACATCGAGACCGTTGACAAGCGCATCCTTCTGCCAGGCACGTTTCCAACTGCCTAAGTCGGCGTACGAGAGAGCTTTAAACCGTAAAGCCACTCTCGCCACATGGCAACCAGCAGCGCCATGAGCACGGGCCCGACAAATAGTCCTACCAGACCCATGGTTTGTACCCCGCCCACCAACCCAAAAAAGGTTGGTAAAAAAGGCAGTTTTACCGGTCCGCCAACCAACCTTGGACGCAAGGTCTTGTCGACAATGAAAAGCTCGATAGCGCCCCAAATAAATAGTCCCACGCCCTCAATGGCGTTACCCGATCCAACCAAATAGATCGATACCAAGGTAAAGCACAAAGGTGCCCCCCCGGGAATCATGGCCATGACACCTGTGATGACACCCATTAAAACCGGTGATGGAAACCCAACCACCCAATAGGCCAAACCCAACACCACACCCTCACCAATGGCAATCAAACCCATACCAGTCACGGTCGAACTGACGGTTGCTGGCACCACTCGCGAGAAATGCTGCCACCGATTAGGCAGCAATCGCTCTCCCACCACATCGAGTTGCTCGACCAACCCATGCCCGTCTTTGTAAACAAAGAACAAGGCCATTAGCATGAAAAGAACGGTCAAAAAGACATGAAAAACATCACCTGTGGCAGTCACTGCCATGCGGTAAATGTCACCCAGGTGTTGGCCGCTAAAAACTTCCACCCAGTCACCGAGCGCTTGCGGTTGACCCAAGTAGTCATTCCAATAGCTTGCGATGGTTCCCCCAACAACAGGCAAATCCTGAACCCAGTTCGGAGCAAACACACCGTCACGATTGGCCATTATCAACCAAGCGACAAAATTTGATGCTTCCGAGATAGCGTAATAAAGCGCTACCGACAACGGAATCACAAGTAATATCAAAATCAAAAGCAATGACAGGCTAGCCGCCAAAATGGTTTTGCCACCCATCCGTTTAACCAACCGGTCGTAGAGTGGCCAACTCGCAAAACCAATGATAAGTGCCGCCAGAACAGGCACCAAAAACCCTGAAAAGAAATAAACCGCCGCTGCCAGCACCAGGACCAGTAAAAACCGGACCAAAAGTGGTACTGGCAAGATGCGGGCCATTACTGGATCACTCGAATCGGCTGACCCTTTTTAAAGGCATCAATGGCCGCAACGACATTGGGGAAGTAGGCATTGAAGTTATCCGTCGTGGCGTAACCCAAGTGCGGCGTTAACAATGTGTTGGGCACATGACGCCATGGGTCATCAGCGGGCAAGGGCTCGGTTTCAAAAACGTCCAAACCAGCACCAGCGATTTTGCCATTTTGTAGTGCCGTTTTAAGCGCTGCCAAGTCCACCAAACCAGCTCGCGAGGTGTTAACAAAGTAGGCCGTCGATTTCATGGCCTCAATACACGCGGCATCGATAATGCCCTCGGTCTTGTCACTTAACACCAAGTTCACGCAAACGATATCAGCATTTTGAAACAAAGCATGCTTATCAACCCGCTTAACCCCAGCAGCCTGTGCACGCTCGTCGGTTAAGTTCGGACTCCATGCGATCACATCCATGCCGAAGGCTTGACCGTAACGCGCCACCTGTTGCCCCAACTTACCCGCACCCACCAAACCCAAGCAACGGCCTGAAAGTGTCGGTGTCATGACGGTCTGCCAAAGGCCTTTTTTCATATTGCTGTCTTCTTGCACCATGCGCTTGAAAAGCGCCATGGCCAGTGCCCAAGCCAACTCAGCCGTGCCCACTGATCCGTTATCGTCGCCAGGGGCGCCACAGACCGTGACGTTTTTATCAACGCAAGCAATCAAATCAATGGCGTTGTTACGCAAACCCGTGGTGACAATCAACTTCAAGTTTGGTAACGCGTGAATCAACGCCGCCGGAAAACGTGTGCGTTCGCGCATGGCCACAATCACGTCAAAGTCGGCCAAGACTCTTGAGCAATCAGCAGCGGCAATCACGTTTTCAAAGAAAACCACTTCATCACCCAAAGCGTCCCAATTGGCCAATTGCTTGGCCACTTTCAAATTATCATCCAACACTGCGATTTTCATGTCTGTTTCCTATAGTCTTATTAACGATTTACCACTCATGCCGCTACTGCAAACGCTTGATGATTTCTTCTTTTGAAATAGCGCCCGGCACCCGCGAACCATCTGCAAAAAATATGGCTGGCGTACCTTGAACAGCAAGCTGTTGACCCAACTGCCGGAATTGATCGAGTGGCACATCGCAGCTGAGCTTGGGTGGCACTTTACCGCCAAGCATCCAAGCATCAAGCACCTGACCTTGGTCAGTTGCACACCAGATGTTTTTCACTTTTTCAGCCGAATCTTCTGACAAAATAGGTAGCAAAAAAGTGTAGACGGTTAAGTTATCAATGCCCACCATGTTGCGGCGCAATTGTTTGCAAAAGCCACAATTGGGATCTTCAAAGATCGCCATCCTGCGCGAACCATCGCCAATGACTTGCTTGACAGATAGCTCAAACGGCAATGCATTGAAATCAACTTTGGCCAATTCCTCTAAACGCTGTTCTGTGATGTCCTGCCGGTTGCTCGCATCAATCAAATGCCCATCAAGCACAAAGCTTACCGGCTCATCGGTATAAACCAAACTACTGCCAAGTTGCACTTCAAATAATCCAAACACAGTGTGGCGCACTTCTGTGACGGGCATATTGCCAAAACGATCCCGGAACCGTTTTTTCACCGCCTCTGTTCGGGCATCGACTTGGCCGGCCACAACCGCTGGCTCAGCGCTTTTGGGCACTTCGGCCGGTGCGGCCAGTGCGGCCGGCGCAGCCGTTTGTGCTGATGCAGGCCCCATCAAGAAAAACACCAACGCACCCAAGACCAAAACACTGGCGCTAACCATTTGTTTCACTGTTTTATGCATACCTAAGCGACTTCCTTTTTTTATGATTAAAACCACGACAGACTTAAGCTGAGCGTGAGGCGCCTTCAATTAAAAGCCGCTTAACCAACGGCAAACGATCAACCAAACTCAAACCGGCATTGCGTATCCAAGGAATGGGTGGCAACGTCACGTCGAACAAACGCTTCAATCCGTCTGTCACCAACCGAATCTCTAAAATCGCCTGTGCACGCTCGCGTCGGTATCGACGCAAAACTAGCGGATCACCGACTGACAAGAAAGGCTCTCTTTGTGAGACAACGCGAACGAGCGCCTGCGCGTCACCCAACCCCAAGTTCAATCCTTGGCCCGCTAGCGGATGCACGCGATGGGCAGCATCGCCCACCAGTGCCACGCCTGGGCCAATCATGGGTGATTGACTCAGGGTCAATGCAAATCCATTGAGTGGGCCTCTAAGCGTTAACTGACCGAGCCTAGCGCGCGTGGCTGGCGCCAGAGATCCGGCCAGCTCATCGGCTTGTCGCTCTGGCGGCAAGCCCAACAATACATCAGCGTGAGCCGTTTTAAGTGACCACACCATTGAAACCTGATGACCAGCCGATGTATCGGGCATGGGTAAGAGTGCCAGCACGCCTTCTGGTCGAAACCACTGAAACGCGACACCCTGATGCGGGTGCTCGCACGTCAAGTGCGCAACCAAGCCCACGGCATCGTAAGGCTGGCTATCGTAAGGCAGCCCAGCCAATTGGCGTAACGCAGAATTGGCACCATCGGCCGCCACCCAAAGGTCAGCCGTCAAGGTTTTACCTGCCTGCGTCACACCTGTTTGGTTTTGATACTGGTCCAACGTGTCCTCAAGCCACGTCAGGCCGTAGACTTTTAAGGCTTGACTCAAAACTCGCTCAATCTCACCGGCCTCAATAATCCAACTGAGCTGGGGTTGTGCCGCCTGCCAGGCACGCAAATAGAGAGCGCCAAATTGGTCACCCCGTACCTCCATGGCCTCAACACGCGTTACCCGACCCATGTCTAACAAAGACCAGACACCAATGGATTGCAGGAACTGCTGACTGGAACCCGAGATCGCATAAACCCGTGGGTGATAGGTATTGTGATCCGTGCTAACCGCTCGCGGTGCGGGTCCCAACAACACAACGTCATGACAACCCCCGCGCGCCAACGCGAGCGCGCTGGCCATGCCAACAATGCCTGCACCACAGATCACGACAGAGGTTTTCATCGCGCTGATGGGGCTCCTGCCTGTTTGGGCCATAACAACCACATTTGGCCACGCTGCTTCATGCGTCCCGCCAAAGCGCCAGCATCTTCACCAAACCCCCAAAAGAAGTCCGTGCGTGCCGCACCTTTGATGGCCGTGCCAGTGTCTTGCGCAAAAACCAAACGGTTCAAGGGATCTTTGGACGAAGGCATGGTCGTGGAGAGGTACAGCGGCGTACCCAATGGCACAAAGGTCGGGTCGACAGCCACCGAACGCTTTTCGCCTAAGGGGATGCCGTAGGCGCCTTTGGGACCTTCAGACGGATCATTAATGGTCTCTTCCACAAAGAAAACCACCGCTGGGTTGGCATTTAGCATTTCTTGAACACGCGAGGGATTGCGCTTGGCCCAGGCCCTGATGTTCTGCATTGAAGCCTGAGCCAACGGAATTTCGCCTTTGTTGGCTAACCATCGGCCAATAGAGACGTAGGGGTGACCATTGTGGTTGGCGTAAGCCAAACGAATGGTCTGGCCAGCGTCGGGGCCCTCAGACAAATAAACGCGGCCTGAGCCCTGAATTTGTAAAAAAAAGTTATCCACCGGGTCGTTGACCCAGACAATGGCCGGAGGTTGACGGTTGGGATCATTTAACTCAGCCCGGCTGTCGTATGGCACAACCCGATTGCCAACGACTTTGCCCCGCACCCGTTTGTTGGTCAACTCGGGATGAAGGGCCGCTAAGTCGACAACCAGTAAATCATCAGGCACGGCCAACAATGGCCACTGAAAATCGCCCCCGCGCGTGCGCGAGCCTTTCACCAACGGTTCGTAGTAGCCCGTCACCATGCCATCGGCAAGCTTGCCAGCCGCCGTTTCGAGTTGCCAGGGCATCAAATAGGTCTGTAAAAACCGCCGAATCGCGGCCGAGTCGTCTGCAGCCGGTGCGCTTGAAGGGTTCAGCGCGGCAGCGCAGACTGGCTGCCAAGCCCTTGGGGTCGCCCGCGCAGGGCGCGTATTGCTCGCAGCCACCGGTCGCATCAACCCACGGCAATTGCGTACAAAATTAACCCAAAAGTCACGTAGGTCATCGCCTTGCCAACCGGGTAAGTCACCCCACGAGACTTCAACGTAGCGACCAGCCAAGGGACGCGCTGTGCCATCAGGCAGGTTGCCCAGAGAGGGCACAGTAAAGGGTGCCACCCGCTGATCGGCTGATCCCGATGAGACCGCTGAGATTGGCGCCTGAGGCGTTGACGAGCAACCCGCCAAAACTGCGAGACCAGCAAACGTTAATCCCATGAGCCATAGGCGGTGATTTGGCGTCGTCTGCAACATCTTGGCCATCATTCGTTCCTCAGATTTCGGTCATGAAATATCAAAGCATCAATGCAACGTGCGCGGCATCGCCAACACAAACTCCGGCACCGCTACATCAAACGGCACGCCATCCTCCCCCACGCAAAGGTAGGTGCCACGCATCGATCCCACCGGTGTTTTTAGCGGACAGCCGCTGGTGTATTCAAACGTTTCACCAGCAGCCAGTAATGGCTGCTGCCCAACCACACCCAAGCCACGCACATCTTCGCGCACATTGTTACCATCCACAATGACCCAATGACGACTGATAATTTGCGCGGGGCGTTGCCCGCTATTGGTGATGCGAACGGTGTACGCAAACACGAAGGCCTGATTCGCTGGATCGGATTGATCGGCAAGGTATTGGGCCTGAACCACGACACTCATATCAAAAGGCTTCACATTTATCCTCTTACTGTCTGATAACCAGATCAACACAGCCGTGATCTATGCCGCTCAGACTGATTCACTGTAATAATGGGGCTTCCCTGACTGCTTATGTCGCATTACACCATGACCCATAGCCCCAAACTGCCATCAGCCATTCTTGCGCCCAGTATTTTATCGGCCGACTTTGCCCGATTGGGTGAAGAAGTAACCTCAGTCCTCGCCGCTGGCGCGAACTGGATCCATTTTGACGTGATGGACAACCATTTCGTTCCAAACTTAACCATTGGCCCCATGGTCTGTGAAGCCATTCGTCCTTTGACCGATGCGATCATCGACGTTCACCTCATGGTGCAGCCCGTTGATGCCTTGGTACCGGCGTTTGCCAAGGCTGGCGCCAATGTGATTACTTTTCATCCCGAAGCATCACCGCACGTGGATCGAACCCTGTCACTGATCCGTGACCATGGTTGTCACGCCGGCCTGGTTTTTAACCCGGCCACGCCCCTAAATTGGCTCGACCACGTGATGGACAAAGTCGATATTGTGCTGCTGATGTCGGTCAACCCTGGGTTTGGCGGCCAATCGTTTATTTCCGCAACACTCGAGAAACTTAGGGCGACGCGCGCGCGCATTGATGCCCACCAAGCCACGGGCGGGCAGCCGATTGCGCTTGAGGTCGATGGTGGGGTCAAAATCGACAATATTGGGGCGATTCGCGCGGCTGGTGCCGACACCTTTGTGGCGGGCTCAGCGATTTTTGGGCAACCAGACTACGCCACCGTGATTTCGCAAATGCGCGCTGAAATTGCCAAAGCAGACGCAACCCTCACTTGAGCGCCCAACCTGTGACGATGACAACCACTGCAACACCCGCCAACACCACACGCTGGCAAGGCGTTTTGTTGGATTTAGACGGCACGCTTCTGGATACCCTACCCGACTTGGCGGGCGCGGCTAACGCCATGCGCCAAGAGCTGGGTCTAAGTGTCTTGCCAGCCGCTGAAATCAGCACCTATATTGGCAAGGGCGTCGACTTATTGGTGGCAAGGGCGCAATCCGGCAACATTGAGGCAAGCACCACCGAAGGCGAGGCGTTTGAACGGGCACGCCAGTTCTTCTACACCCACTACAAAACACTTAACGGTCAACTTGCCACTTTTTACCCAGGGGTGTTCGAAGGGTTGCGCACCTTCCAGGCCATGGGCATACCGATGGGGGTTGTCACCAACAAGCCAACGCAATTCACGCTGCCGCTGCTCGAACGCACAGGTCTGGCACCATTCATGCAAACGGTCGTGTGTGGCGATTCGTGCGAGCAACGCAAGCCTGACCCAGCCCCGATTTTTTTGGCATGCCGGCAGTTGGGCTGCGACCCAAAACGCACCCTCACCATCGGGGACTCTGTCAATGACGCACTGGCCGCTCGAGCCGCAGGTTGCAGGGTTTTGGCTGTGCCTTATGGTTATAACGAAGGCAACCCGGTCACAGCGCTTGAAGTCGATGGTATAGTCGACAGTATTCAAAAAGCAGCTCACTGGTTGTCGAACAACCAGCCCTAATTGATGAGCCACTATAGTAATTACTAACAACAGTCATAATCATCAACAAAAACGCAAGATTAAAACCATGATTAAGCCTATCATCACTCTGTCATTGCCCAACGCTTGGTGGCGTTGCTGGCGAGCGTCGCGCGGGTAGGCTCAGTTTGTCGGTCGCTTTGCGATCCAAATTCTCAAAAAGCCCGCCCCCTTATTTGGCCGGGCTTTTTTGTTGATTGTGACAACCTCCTAAAAGCACCTGGCACTTGTTAAACACCAAGACTGTGAACAACAACATGACCGAACTTGAATTCAAAGCACTGGCCAACCAAGGCTACAACCGCATCCCTCTGATTGATGAGACCTATGCCGATCTCGATACGCCGCTTGGCATCTACCTGAAGCTTGCGCACAACGGGCCTGGTGGGGGTAAGCACACCTGCTTACTGGAGTCCGTCATGGGCGGCGAGCGATTTGGTCGCTACTCTTTTATTGGCCTGCCGGCTCGCACCATCATCCGCTCGCGGGGCCACACGACCGAGGTCTTGACCGATGACAAAGTCATCGAAGTCCATGAGGGTGATCCACTGACTTTTATCTCTGAATACCAAGACCGATTCAAAGTGGCACTCAGGCCTGGTATGCCCCGATTTGCCGGCGGCTTGGCGGGCTACTTCGGCTACGACACCGTGCGTCACATGGAGCCTAAGCTTGGGGCCGCCAAAAAACCCTACCCGAGCGGCATGGGTGAAGGGCCACCCGATCTATTGCTTTTGCACCTCGATGAGCTGGTGATTGTCGACAATGTGGCAGGCCGTATCCATTTACTGGTGTACGCCAACCCAACAGAGCCAGAGGCTTATTCCAGAGCCCACGAGCGCTTAAAGAGCCTGCGTATAAAGTTGCGCAAACCCGTTGATACGCCATATAGCCATGCCAGTGTGGCCACCCAAGAAATACGCAGCTTTGCGAAAGACGACTACTTAGCGGCTGTGCGCAAAGCCAAGGCCTACATTGAAGCGGGCGATCTGATGCAAGTGCAAGTCGGCCAAGTCATTGCCAAGCCTTTTAGCGATTCGCCCCTCTCACTTTACAGGGCCCTGCGCTCTCTTAACCCATCGCCATACATGTACTTTTGGAATTTTGGGGATTTTCAAGTGGTGGGTGCTTCACCTGAAATCTTGGTGCGACAAGAAGCGGTTGCGGGCACGGACACCACCCAACCAGAAACCGAAGTCACCATCAGACCATTAGCGGGCACTCGCAAGCGCGGCGCCACACCGGAAGAAGACGCCGCACTGGCTATAGAGCTTCGCGCCGATCCCAAGGAGTGTGCCGAGCATGTGATGCTGATTGATTTGGCACGCAACGATGTCGGCCGTGTCGCCAAGATCGGCAGTGTTCACGTGACTGACACCATGACCATTGAGCGTTATTCACACGTGATGCATTTGGTATCTAACGTCACGGGGCGCTTAGCGCCCGGCATGCGCAACATGGATGTGCTGCGCGCCACCTTCCCGGCCGGTACGCTCACCGGGGCACCCAAAGTACGCGCGATGGAAATCATCGATGAGCTAGAGCCTGTTCGACGGGGCATTTATGGTGGTGCCACCGGTTACTTAAGCTACGGTGGCGAAATGGACGTGGCCATTGCCATTCGAACTGGCATCATCCAAGATGGCATGCTTTATGTACAAGCCGCCGCAGGTATCGTGGCAGACTCGGATCCCGAAAAAGAATGGCAAGAAACAGAAGTCAAAGCACGTGCCGTGTTGCGCGCCGCTGAGCAGGTCCAAAACGGCTTAGACACGCCAATCTAAATCATCGAATAAATAAATAGTGACGGCTTTAACATCGGTATCCAGTGGTTAAACTCAGCGCAAGTACGAACACATACGCGCGCGCAGTGCACCCAAAAGAGCCCCGTTGAATCGAAACGACAATTAGTCAGCACACGTTAATTTAGGAAGCATCATGTCTCGAATCCTGATGATCGACAATTACGACTCGTTCACCTACAACTTGGTGCAATACTTCGGCGAGCTCGGTGCCCAAGTGCTGGTGCACCGCAACGACCAAATCACACTCGACGAAATCGAGGCGCTAGCGCCAGACCAAATTTGTGTTTCACCAGGCCCTTGTTCACCGACCGAAGCGGGCATTTCGGTGCCGCTGATGTTACGGTTCGCAGGCAAGATCCCGATTCTGGGTGTGTGCCTTGGTCATCAGGCCATTGGTGCGGCTTTTGGGGGTCGCGTGGTGCGCGCCAAAGTCATCATGCACGGCAAAACATCTGAAATCACGCACACAGGCAGTGATGTCTTCACCAACCTGCCCTCACCCTTTACGGTTATTCGTTACCACTCGCTAGCCATTGAGCGTGAGACGCTGCCGGACTGCCTTGAAATCACCGCACAAACCGCTGACGGAGAAATCATGGGTGTGCGACACAAGACATTGCCCGTCTATGGGGTGCAGTTTCACCCTGAGTCGATTCTCAGTGAGCATGGCCATGCTTTATTACAAAACTTTCTACGGCTCGAGCAGCCTGTGGGTGAGGAGGCTTAACCATGATGACCCCAAGCGAGGCGCTACTGCGTTGCATTGAGCACCGAGAAATCTTCCACGACGAAATGTTGCACTTGATGCGCACACTCATGCGCGGCGAGATGTCGCCCACCCTTGCTGCAGCCCTTCTGATGGGGTTGCGCGTTAAAAAAGAAACCATTGGAGAAATAACCGCTGCGGCTACCGTGATGCGTGAGTTTGCCACCCCGGTTCAAACCCCCAACCCTGAGGCCTTACTCGATCTCTGCGGCACCGGCGGAGATGGCAGCAGCACTTTCAATATTTCGACCACTGCCATGTTTGTGGCCGCCGCCGCTGGTGTGCCCGTGGCCAAACACGGTGGGCGCAGTGCCTCATCGCCAAGCGGCAGCGTTGATATTCTTGAAACGCTTGGCGCACGCGTTGACTTGGCACCAGCACAAGTCGCGCAATGCATCGCTGAAATTGGCATTGGCTTTATGTTCGCTCAACAACACCACAGCGCCATGAAGCACGTCGCTCCCATCCGCAAAGAGCTTGGCGTTCGTACCATCTTTAATATTCTCGGGCCATTAACCAACCCAGCGGGCGCTAAAAATCAAATGATGGGTGTGTTTCACCCAGATTTAGTCGGTATTCAAGTGCGGGTTTTGCAATCGCTAGGGGCACACCACGTGCTAATCGTACATGGCATGGATGGTATGGATGAAGCATCATTGGGCGCCACTACCATGGTCGGTGAGCTACACAATGGCAAAATTTTAGAGTACCAGATTCATCCTGAAGACTTTGGCTTAGACATGGCCTCGAATCGCACCATACGGGTCGAATCAAAAGAACAATCCAAAACCTTGGTTATTCAAGCACTCGATAATTATCCAGGCACCGCACGCAATATTGTGGCTTACAACGCCGGGCTGGCCATCTATGCCGGCAATGGTGCCAACAGCATCGCCGAAGGTGTGAAAAAAGCCTTTGAGGTGATCGCTAGCGGGCAAGCCCGCGAAAAACTCGAACAGTTCTGTTCCTTAACTAGGAAACTCGCCGCATGAGCAATATTCTTGATGAAATCTTGGCTGTCAAAGTCGAACAGGTCAAAGCAGCCAGACAATTGCGTAGTGAGGCCGATTTGCTGCGCGAGGCGCTCGCCCGTCAAGACTTGCGCGGATTCAGGGCGGCCATTGAAGACAAGATTGCCAGCGGCAAACCAGCCGTTATCGCCGAAGTTAAAAAAGCCTCTCCCTCTAAAGGTGTTTTACGGGCTGACTTTCAGCCTGCGCAAATCGCGGCATCTTATGCTGCAGGCGGTGCCGCTTGCTTGTCAGTGCTAACTGACGTCAAGTTTTTTCAAGGCTCGCATGACTATTTGCGCCAAGCCCGCGCCGCCTGCTCGCTCCCGGTGTTGCGTAAAGACTTCATGATAGATCCCTATCAAGTGATTTCTGCTCGGGCCATGGGCGCTGACTGCATTCTCTTAATTGTGGCAGCCCTGACACCGGCCCGCATGATTGAGCTTGAGGCTTGCGCGATTGAGCTCGGCCTAGATGTATTGGTCGAAGTGCATGATGAGTCAGAGCTTGAGCACGCATTGCAGCTTAAAACGCCTTTGTTGGGCATTAACAATCGCAACCTCAAAACCTTTGAGGTGTCTTTGGACAACACGATACGGCTGTTGCCAAAAATACCCGCTGATCGACGTGTCATTACCGAGAGCGGCATTTTTCACAAAGCCGACGTGAAATTAATGCAAGATCATGGCGTGAATGCGTTCTTAGTTGGCGAGGCGTTCATGCGCGCAGAGGATCCGGGTACCGCTTTGGCTGAGCTTTTTTTCAGAAAATCCCAGACAAGCGCAGCAGAGTAATGCTTATTTAAGGGTGACCCCGACTGAGGTAGCCCCTTGCCCACCATGCCAGATGATTCGTCCTGCTGCGCTTTAGGGCTGACTCAATCTCGCTCGACACCGCATGTATTAACACCAAAAATAGAATACGCTGGGCAACTACGTAGCAACCCCGTGGCAAGCGGCACTATTCCGATCCAGCCCCAAACACCAATCATGTGGGACAACGTTAGGGAGATTAGCGCCAAACCACCGATGATTCGTGCAGCGCGGTCAATGGTTCCGACGTTTTCTTTCATGCGCTTCTCCTGGGGGGGGTTAAAAAACGGCGATTGTCACCGTTTGGCAACCGTCACTGCTTTTCTGGGCTGCAGTAGAGGTCATAAAGCGTATGCATGACCTTCATGACCGCTGGACTGGCTAGCGTGTAGAAGATGTACTTGCCTTCACGACGGGTAGCAACCAAACCCTCATCACGCAACACCCCAAGCTGTTGGGACAGGGTGGGCTGGCGAATCTCTGTCAAACTCTCGAGTTCACCCACATTGAGTTCGGTATCAATGAGATGGCACAAGAGCATTAAGCGATCTTCGTTGGCCATGGTCTTTAATAGAGAACACGCTCGACCAGCTGATAAACGCAGGACTTTTAAGGAGTCAGGGCTCATCACAGTATCGGTATTCATAATCTAGCCTATTGGTTTTGTGGTTTAGGCGACTGAACTAACACTAAACTGTTAGATGACATTGCGCAACAAAGATGCTAATCACTGATTATTATATTTACAAATAAACCATCATTGGATAGAATATATTTATTACCAGAAGTTATAAGGAGCAAATGGCCGTGCGCTACCAACACTTTTTTGATCCGGAAACCTTCACTTTCACTTACGTCGTTGACGACGGTCCCGGCACGGCGTGCGCCATTGTCGATTCGGTACTGAACTACGACCCCAAATCAGGACGCACCCGTTCACAGAGCGCTGATGAGGTCATTGCTTACGTCAAAGCCAACAAACTCAAAACCGAATGGTTGCTTGAAACCCACGCCCACGCTGACCACTTATCCGCAGCGCCCTACCTAAAGCAGGCCCTTGGCGGCAAGATTGCGATTGGTTCTGCCATCAAAACCGTTCAAGGTGTCTTTAAAAAGGTGTTCAACCTCGAGCCGTCGTTTGCGCTCGACGGTTCACAGTTTGATTACCTTTTTGAACCGGATGAGACATTTACCATCGGTTCTATTGAGGCTCAAGCTTGGCATGTTCCTGGGCACACGCCCGCTGACATGGCCTATGTTGTGAACCAAGACACGGTATTTGTTGGTGACACACTCTTCATGCCAGACGTGGGGTCGGCGCGGTGCGACTTCCCAGGCGGCAACGCGCACATGCTCTACGCTTCAACGCGACGGATTTTGTCATTGCCACCTGAAACCAAGCTGATGATGTGTCACGACTATCCGCCTGACGGCCGAGCGGTTCGTGCCCAGACCACTGTCGCCGAGGAACGCGCAAAAAATATTCACCTGCACGATGGCGTGAGCGAGACCGAATTCGTCGCCATGCGCACGACCCGAGATCAAGGCTTGGCCATGCCAACCTTATTGTTGCCATCGATTCAGATCAACATACGAGCCGGCAACATGCCTGAAGCCGAGGACAACGGAGTACAGTATCTAAAGATACCCCTCAACGCTGTCTAATGATCATCCCATGTTTGATTACGCCGAATCCGATCCGACCATTTCAGATGAGGATGCCAAACGCCTCATCCCAGCGTTGCGAACGCAGCTACTTAAGGCCCAGTATCAACACCTTCTGAAAAAAGATCGTGCGCTTTTGATTTTGGTGGGGGGCATTGATGGCGCGGGCAAAGGTGACACTATCAATTTGCTCAATGAGTGGATGGATCCTCGGCATATCCGAACCATGGCGTTTCCACCACCAAACAAGCATGAGCAAGCTTACCCACCGCTTTACCGGTTTTGGCTGAATTTACCGCCAAAAGGCGAGACTGGTATTGTGTTTGGTTCCGGGTATGCGCCACTGATTAAAGAAGCCGCCAAAAAGCACCCCGATGCCGCGCTTTTAGAAAAAATGATTTTGACCGCAAGACGCTATGAAGCCGATTTGGTTGCCAATGGCGTGCAAGTCATCAAGCTCTGGTTTCACCTCTCTCGTGGCGCGCAAAAAGACCGCACCAAAGCTTTATTGCAGAATCCGTCAACCGCTTGGAAAGTCGGCCCCTTAGATGGGATGGTCAAAAAACACTTCAAACGATTGCGCCGAGCCGGTCAACACATCATCGACGCCACTGATAGTGACTACGCCCCATGGACCATCATCCCAGCCGCCAATGAAAACATGCGACTGATCAGCACCGGGCAAGCCGTGCTGGCCGCGCTAAATAAACGCCGTGTCAGTGTCCCACCATTACACGACCCTGCTGCCGCTACCAACCCCCAGCGAGCAAACAAGCCACTCAATGACATCGACTACACCAAGAGCCTGGGCAAAGAGGACTACGAGACGGCATTACTACACTGGCAAAACCGTTTGGCCGAGGCTGTACGGCACCCGAGTTTTTTAAAGCACAACGCTTTAATGCTGGTCTTTGAAGGTCAAGATGCCGCAGGCAAGGGCAGCACGATTCGACGCATCACCAAGGCTCTCGACGCCCGCCAATACCAAATCACCCCAGTGGCCGCACCCAAGCAATTCGAACTTAACCGGCCTTACCTTTGGCGTTTCTGGAAAGAAGTACCCCGTCATGGTCGCATCGCCATCTTTGATCGTTCTTGGTATGGACGCGTGCTGGTTGAAAGGGTCGAGAAACTCATTGCACGCCCGACGTGGCAGAGAGCCTATGCCGAAATCAATTCCTTTGAACAACACTTAAGCCAACACGGAATACTGATCGTTAAGTTTTGGTTGGCAATCACCCCAGATGAACAGTTACGACGATTCGAAGCACGCGCTGAGCTGCCGTTTAAGCAATACAAAATCACCGATGACGACTGGCGCAACCGAGACAAGTGGTCCGAGTACGCCCGTGCCACCAATGACATGCTGACCCACACCAGCACAGATCACGCCCCTTGGCATGCGCTATCTTCCAATGACAAGCGTTTCGCCCGTGTGGAAGTACTCAAGCGCATCGTGCAAACCATTGAATCAGCGACCAAATAATGAATCCTGTTGTTTGTCCGTTGTGCCAGCTTGATGAGTCAATCGTGCTTTTTTCGCGGCCAAAATGGCGTGTCATTGATGCTCGAGACCCTGTGTTTCCAGCCTTAACCCGCGTCATCTGGCACGCACACATCAAAGAAATGAGCGATCTGACACGTACTGAGCGCACAGACTTGATGGCCGTGGTGTTTGAAGTTGAGTCCATCATGAGAGAACGCCTGAATCCCGATAAGATCAATGTGGCCAGTCTTGGTAACCAAGTGCCTCACGTGCATTGGCATGTGATCGGACGCTGGCGCGACGACCCAACTTTTCCAGACTCAATTTGGACGCCCACCAAGAAACCAGTCAGCGAAAAAACTCAAGCCGCAGCACGTCAAAAATCAATTGCCAGTCGTCTTCCCGAGTACCATCAGGCATTGATTAACCACTTAAATCGTCTTTTTCCTTGATCATGTCTTTGAACACTTCAAACAGTATTGCCCCATGGCGCTCTATGTTGTTCGTACCAGCCAATAGCGACAAGTTCCTGACCAGTGCCTTGAAGCGAAACGCTGATGCGATTCAACTCGATCTCGAGGACGCTTGTCCGCCAGACCTCAAAGACAGCACCCGCGCCAACATTGGCGCACTGGCCACTCGCGCCAGTGATGCTGGATTTGATGTGATTGTCCGGGTTAATCGCCCATGGCGCATGCTAGTGCGCGATCTGGAGGGCTGCGTGCACGCCAATATCAAGGCATTAACGTTGCCAAAGGTGCCTGACGGTGGCTTTATCCGAGCGGTTGCCGAAGTGCTTGACGAAGTCGAACAAGAGAAACAACTGCCTAAGGGACACACGCGACTCATCGCCATGATCGAAGACGCTGATGCACTTGCACGCCTTGATGAGATTGCCCAAGCCCATCCCAGGCTCTATGGCATGATTGTGGGGGCGGAAGACTTGGCGGTGTCGATGCGTATGGCCGTCGATGCCGACACGTTATACCTACCCAATGTCATGGTAGTAGCCGCTTGTCGGCGTGCTGGTATCGCACCCTTAGGATTTGTGGGCTCGGTGGCCGACTTTGCCGACCAAGAAAAGTTTCGTCAGACCGTGCAGCGCGCTGCACGTTTGGGCTTTGAAGGGGCCTTTTGTATTCACCCCTCACAGGTCGACGCAGCCAATGAGGCGTTTAGTCCGCAGGCCAAGGCTGTCGAGCGGGCTCGTGCGCTGGTAGCAACTTTTGACGCCGCCATGGCCGCTGGTCAAGCAGCCTGCACGTTTGAAGGTCGCATGGTTGACGCGCCAGTGGTGATGCAGGCCAAACAATTGATTGAGCGTGATGATGCGCTGCAGGGCATGCTCGCTAGGCGTCAAAGCAGCACACCCGCTACCCGCGCTTAAAACCAATGGCTGGCAATGCACTAACCAGTCGCGACGCATTGGCGACTGACAATCTGCCTGCTGACTGGGCAGGCGCTCTGGGTGCCCCTGATACTCAAGCAGCACTGAACAAAATTGCCGTGGCAATTGACCAAGCACTTGCTCGGGGCGAGTTGATTTTTCCCGCAGACCCTTGGCGCGCTTTGCGCTTGACGCCCTTATCTAACGTCAAGGTGGTGATCTTGGGTCAAGACCCTTACCACGGTCCCGATCAAGCGCAGGGATTGGCGTTTTCTGTTGGCAACCACGTTAAATGTCCACCTAGCCTGCGTAACATTTTTCAAGAAATTGATCGGGACCTGCGGCTACACGAATCGCCATTGCGCACTCCGTGCTCAAATGATTTGAGCCGTTGGGCGCAACAAGGCGTGTTGTTGTTAAACACGACACTGACAGTTAAGGCGGGTCAAGCGGCTTCCCACGCGCGACTCGGTTGGCAGGCCATTACCGAACAGTTGATTAAGGCCCTCGCTATGTCAGCGCAACCAGTGGCATTCTTGTTGTGGGGCAACCATGCCCAGAATTTGGCGCCCTTGATTGAATCGTCTGCTGCCATCAGCCCCAAAACCGTGGTCGGACCCAGGCTGACGCTGCAGTGCAACCACCCTTCGCCGTTATCAGCACGGCGTGGTGCCACGCCTTTTATCGGCTGTGGGCACTTTGGCGATACCAACCTGTGGCTCGCTAGCCAAGGGCTGACCCCGATTGCTTGGTGACCATAGCAACCACGAAACACAGGACTAACGCGGCAGCATCTGCTCGCCACGAATAAGGTCCTCAAAAGTCTCACGTTGGCGTATCAAATGCCAATCTGAACCATCAACCAACACCTCTGCAGGCCGACCACGAGAGTTATAGTGACCCGCCATCACAAAGCCGTAGGCACCAGCCGACTCAATGGCCAAGGTATCGCCCTGACTGATGCGAAGCTGGCGATCGTGTGCCAACCAATCCGCACTCTCGCAAACTGGCCCCACCACTTCGTAGACCACGGGGGCAACATCACTGAGCACAACCGGTAAAACACCATGCCAAGCGTCGTAAAGCGCTGGACGCATCAAATCGTTCATACCCGCATCAACAATCGCGAAATCTCGGTCCTCGGTGTGCTTTAAGTACTGCACGTCTGTTAAAAGAACACCAGCATTGCCCACCAGGGAGCGCCCAGGCTCAAGCACCAATTGCAGGTGCGCCAAGCCCCGCGCTTCTAGCCTTTCAAACACAGCCGTTAACAGCGTTACGGGCGCCAGCGGCGTCTCATCATCGTAGCGAATGCCGAGACCACCACCAAGGTCCAAATGCGCGAGCTCAACGCCTTCTTTTTTGAGTGCCGCCATCAGGTCAAGCAACTTGTCGAGCGCATCCAAATAAGGACTGACCTCTGTGATCTGCGAGCCAATGTGACAGTCCACACCCACCACCCGTAGGCCTGGCAAACGCGTGGCTTGCGCATAAGCCGCTAGCGCAACCTCAATGGCGATGCCAAACTTGTTTTCTTTCAAGCCGGTGGAAATATATGGGTGGGTTTGCGCATCCACATCAGGGTTGACGCGCAAAGAAACAGGTGCGGTCTTACCCATTCGAACCGCCACTTCAGACAGTCGCTGCAACTCAGGCACTGACTCTACGTTAAAGCACTTAACGCCCGCTTGCAGGGCTTGCTCCATTTCCCAGACTTGCTTACCCACCCCAGAAAACACCACCTTGC
>ERZ889217.332-NODE-332-length-30397-cov-19.126920_pt1 | contig 30397 bp, 22 predicted proteins | sample MGYA00521098_ERZ889217 | MGnify/ENA primary metagenome ERZ889217 (study PRJEB32303, sample SAMEA104408613) | aquatic metagenome | biome: Brackish water; feature: Pelagic; material: water | place: Baltic Sea | collected 2014-06-10T22:04:00 | depth 2,362 m ... | reverse complement strand
GACCCCAAGGACATCGACTGGCTGGTCTACGCCAAGACCGACAAGCACTACGTCAAGAAGTTTGAGGCGGAGACCAACATCACGGGGTATCTCGTGGTCGATGCCAGCGAGTCGATGGCCTATACCTACCGGCAGGAACTCACCAAGCTCGACTACTCAATTTCACTCGCCGCGGCTCTTTGCTGGCTCATGGTCCACCAGCAGGATCCCTGCGGACTGATGGTCTTCGACGAGAAAGTGCGGACCTCGTTGCCAGCCCGGTCGCGCCGGTCGCAGATCGCCCAGGTGCTCTCGGTCCTTTCCAAGGTGGCCCCCGCCGGCAAGACCGACATCGCCCGCAGCCTGGTCCAGGTAGCGGCGATGCTTCGGCATCGATCGCTTGTGATGGTATTCAGCGATCTGTTGGCCGATCCCGATCCGATCCACGAGTCGTTACTCCGCTTGCGGCACGGGGGGCACGACGTGATCCTGTTCCATGTGCTCGATGAGGCGGAGGTCAGGTTTCCATTCGAAGGAATGGTCGAACTCACGGAGCCTGAGAGCCGCGGCAAGTTGGTGATCGATGCCGACGCGGCCCGGACCGGCTATGTGGAGGCGGTGGAGGAGTTTCGCGATTCATATCGAGCCTGGTGTTTCCGCGCTCGCGTCGATTATGTTCCGCTCGACACGAGCATGCAGTTCGACCGGGCGCTCGTCGAGTACCTGCACAGTCGGCGAGGGCGGTTCTAAGCCATGGGATTGTCGTTTCTTTCGCCGCTCCTGCTCGGGGGAGTGGCCCTGGTGGCCGCGCCGATCCTGCTGCACCTCTTGATGCAGCGGAAACCTGTGCCCCATCTCTTTCCGGCGCTCCGATTTCTCCAGGAGCGGGCCGTTCGCAACCGCCGCCGGCTTCGACTGAGCCACCTGCTGCTGTTGCTGCTTCGGATCGCGGCGATCCTGCTGGTCGCGCTGGCCCTCTCCCGACCCGTGCTCCGCGGCGCAGGCTGGCTGCCTGACGCGGAAGGACCAGTGGCAGCTGCTTTTGTATTCGACACGGCTCCCCGGATGGAGGTCCGCGCGGGCAATCAGACGCGGCTGGAGCGGGCGGCAGAGATGGCCGGGGTCTTGTTCAGTAAGCTCCCCTCCGGCAGCAAAGTGGCGGTGGTGGACACTTCCGGCACCCCGGCCGGCTTTGCGGCGTCTCTCGCCGAGGCGGAGGCACGGGTGGAGCGACTCAAGGCTGCTTCGGCCACGCGCTCGCTCCCCGCAGCAATGGCCCAGGCTCGACGGCTTCTGGCGGGTGCGAATCTCGACCGCCGTGAGATCTACGTATTTACCGATTGCTCCCACGGGGCCTGGGATGCCGGTGCGGCGGCTGAGCCGGATGAGCCCGGTGCGGTGGCGGCATCGGTGCTGTTTGTCGACGTGGGAGCCGAGACGGTGCGGAACTACTCCATCGACGCGATCGAGCTCTCCGGTGAACGGCTGGCAGCCGGCACATCTCTCGTGGTCGAGGCCATGATCTCGGGCCAAGCCACGGAGGGAGCCCGGCTGGTGGCCCTCGAACTCATGGCTGAGGATGGACGGTATGTCCGCCGGGGTGTCAAGCCGGCCGCGCTGGAGGGAGGTAGCCGGGCGACGGTGGCCTTTGAACTCGGCGGGCTGCCGCCGGGCACGCGTCAGGGGCGGGTGGTGCTTGATGGCAGTGACGACCTTGCTGCCGACGACGTGCGATCGTTCACTGTTGAAGTCGGACCGCCGGGCCGGGTGCTCGTGGTGGCCGCTCAGCCGGCCGAGCGGAACGCCCGGCTCATGGTCGAGGCTCTGGCTCCCGCGCCGCTGCGGCGGACGGGCACGGCTCGATTCGAGCCTGAAGTGGTCGACTACACAGCCCTGGCCCCGACCCTGTTGCAGGGGGCCAGGGGGGTGGTGCTGCTCGATCCACCGCCACTACCGGAAGGCGTCTGGGATCCACTCTCCGCCTGGGTGGCTGAAGGTCATGGCCTGGTTGTCTGGCTGGGGCCGGCAGCCGCGGGGTCGGAGCCATTCAATGCCCCTGCGGCCAGCAGGCTACTCGGAGGCAAGATCGTGCGTGTCTGGAGGAGTCCTGATACCGGCAACTTCCTCGCCCCAACTGATTTGGCCCATCCGCTGCTCGCCGCTTTTCGTCGGGTGAGCGATGAGGTGCCCTGGCAAGACTTTGCCGTCCGGCGGCATTGGGAGTTTGAGCCGGCCGCGGCTGCTGATGGGGCTCCAGCACCGGCAGCGGTCGTGGTGGCCTACCGGAATGGCCTGCCGGCCGTACTGGAACACCGAGTGGGGCAGGGCAGAGTGGTGGTGGTGACCACGCCCGTCTCTCAGGTGGCGGGTGACCCTGAGGCCTGGAACACCCTGGCAACTGGATTCGAGCCCTGGCCATTCCTCATTCTGGCCAACGAAACACTGTTGTTTGCGATCGACCATGCCGCTGACCGCAACGTGGTGGCCGGCCGGCCGGCGGTACTCTCCCTCAGCCGTCGCGACCTGCCCACAGCCACAGTAAGGACCCCCGGTGGCGACGACTTTCCGGTGGCGATCGACCGCGTGCGGGGCACGGTCACGGTCACCGCCACCCTTGAACCGGGCAACTACACGGTGCGTGCGGGGGGCGGTGTGGACGGGGTTGCCGAAGGCTTCAGTGTCAATCTCGACGCAGCGGCGACCGACTTCCGGAGGCTCTCGGCCGAGGATCTCACCACCGTGCTCGGGTCTGATCATCGGCTGGCCCGCAACGAGGCGGAGCTGGTGCGGGATGTCAATCTTGAGCGGGTCGGAGCGGAGTTGTTCGGCTGGGCGATCCTCGCAGCAGCAATCGCGATCGCCGCCGATTGGATCGTGGCGAACCGGTTTTATGCACCCCGGGAGGAGGCTCCGCAGGTGGCTGACATGGCTGCCGAGTTCGACGAGTTGCTGAATCACGAGGAGCAGGAATCGGTTTCCGTGGGGGCCGGGGTGGAGCCGCCACCCCTCGCAGTTGAAGACCAGGCCCGACCATGAACGAATCCACGTGGATCGAGGATCTGACCCTCTCGTTCGATCCGGTCGGATCGTGGGCCCTGGTGGTGCTCGTGGCCACGGCTCTGGCGGCTGTGCTGATCGCCGTGCCGCCTGATCGATCCCGGGTGGGTCCTCGCCAGGTATCGATACTCGTGGGACTGCGGATCGTCGCCTTTCTGGCCGTCGTGTTCTGTATGCTGCGGCCCGCGATCGTGTCGTCTCGCCGGGCGATCCAGCAGGGGCTCGTCGTGGTCCTGGCCGACACCTCGGAGAGTATGACTGTGGCCGATGGGCCTGGGGGAGCGACCCGCTGGGAAGCTGTGGCGGCCGCGGTCGAAGCGGCCCGACCAGTGATGCGGGAACTCCTCGCCCAGGGCGGCTTCGAGATCGCAGCCTACACCTTCGACAGGGAACTCCATCTGGTCACGCCCCGGGATGGTGATCCGTTCCCAGTGGGTGCCTGGCACGACTCGGCCACGGCCGACGAGACGGCGATCGGTTCGGCAGTGGACGATGCGATCCGCGCGGTGGCCGGCCGCCGGCTCAGTGGTGTGATCCTGCTCAGTGACGGCGCCCAGCATGCCTATCCGCCCCGTGACCTCCCCCCGCAGACGGCCGCCCGCAGTGTTGCCGACCTGGGTGGCCCGCTTTGGACTGTCACATTCGGTCAGCATCTCGGCGGTGGCCAGGGGCGGGATGCGGCAGTTGTCAACCTCTCAGTGTCGGAGACTGTCTACCTCGATAACCGGCTCGAGGTGGCTGGCCGTGTTCGGCTGGAAGGGCTGGCCGGTCGGCCGGCGGCCGTCGTGCTGCTCGTGGAGGGGGATGAGGGGGTGCTCACAGAGGTGGCCCGGACAACTGTTTCAACGCCGAAAGAGACGGGTGAAGAGGCGGTGCGGCTGGAATGGACGCCAAAGACCCTCGGCGAGCGAAAGCTCGTGCTCCGCGTCGAGCCTCAGGAGGGCGAGGTGGTGGTCACCAACAACGAGCTCTCCACGTTTGTGAGCGTGGTGGATGGCGGGCTGCGGGTGCTGTATCTCGAAGGAGCTCTGCGGGTCGAGCAGCGGTTTTTGCGCCGGGTGCTGGCGGCCAGCCCGGACATGCAGATTGATTTCCGCTGGATCGACTCGAGCCGGCGAGACGGCTGGCCCGTCGATCTCGGACGGCAGTTGGCCGGCGATTACGACGTTTACCTGATCGGTGACCTCGACTCGACGGCCCTGCGGCCGGAGGATCTACGAACGATGCTCGACCGGGTGGCGGCCGGCGCGGGAATCGGCCTCTTGGGTGGCTTCCACGCGTTTGAGGCGGGAGGCTGGGCGAGTTCAGCGCTCGGGCCGCTGGTGCCTTTCGAGAACGATCCACTGGCGCGGCAGCGGTTCGGCGAGCCGGTGCGATCCGGTGGTCATGTCGAAGGGCCGCTGCGGATGCTGCCCGATCGACAATTCGGGGGAATCTCGATTCTCAGGCAGGCCGACACCGAGGCGGAATCGCGGATCGTGTGGGACAAACTTCCCACGCTTTCGGGAGCCAATCAGCTCGGGCGACTCGTTCCCACGGCCAAGCCGCTGGCGGGCACGCCCGATGGACGGCCGCTGCTGGCGGCCCGCGAGTATGGCGAGGGACGGGTGCTCGCTTTTGCAGCCGACTCGACCTGGCGGTGGGTGATGCAGGGAGCCCGGGACCAGCACCGCCGGTTCTGGCGACAGCTTGTTCTGTGGCTGGCCCGTCGCGATGACCAAGATGCCGACTCGCTCTGGCTCCGGCTGGCCCGCCGGCGAATCTCGCCGGGCACCCCGCTGGAATTCGATGCGGCAATCTCTGCGGCTGACGGGGAGCCGCGGCCCGATACCAGTCTCGAGGCGGTCGTGATCGCACCCGACGGCAGTTCACGACCGGTGAGGGTGACCGCGACGGGCGGTGGGTTCACCGGCACGATCACCGAGTGTGTCGAGCCAGGTGATTGGAATCTCGTGGTCCGCGGCCAGCGACCGGGCGAGTCGGACCGCCGCGAGCGGTCGGCCCGGTTCACCGTGTATCGCCAGGATCTCGAACTGGCCAATCCGCGGGCCAATCCGCTTCTGATGCAGCAGATTGCCACTGAGACCACCGGCGGTCGGCGGCTCCCCGAAGAACTTCCCGCGATCTTCGAGGAGATCGGCAGTCGGCCCTCGGTCTTCGAGAGCCGTGAACAGTGGTCGCTGACGTTCTGGGACCGCTGGCCGATGCTGGCTCTGCTGGCTGGCGCCCTCATCGCCGAATGGTATCTGCGAAAACGGTGGGGACTCGTGTAGGGGCGAGCCCTAAAAACGGGCAAAACAACCGGGGGATTCCCGGCTTTTGTGCCAGGATTCCCCCTGCTACCCTCCCCCGCCCGACGACCGCGTTTGGAGCGCGGGCGGGTGTGTGCCGCCAGGGAGGTCGGCCATGGCCAAACGACGTCCGATCCGTGACAAACTGCTGCTGGGCGGACTGCTCGTGGGCGCGATGGTGGCGGCCCTCTCAGCCAGCAGCTTTCTGGGTGTCTACTCGTATCGGCGGCTGGTTCGTGCGCTCTCCAGCCGGGCGGCTGAGCTACCGCTTGCCGCCGAACTTGACGCTCGGGTGGCCACGCTCCGACTGTCTCATGCCCGGGCGTTAGCCGGTGTGGACACAGCCGCTGGCGTACTTGCTGGTGTGCGGGCGACGGCCGACGCTCTCGAGGCCTACTCTGTCGAACTTGACGCGAGTGAACTTGACGATGTGCCGTTTGCCGACCGCACCCGGGAACGTGACACGGCACGCCGGATCGCGATTGGGCTTGTGGCGCTCGAACGGTTGGTGGCCGAACCGGTGGCCGCGTCACACAGCGCCGAACGAGCCGTGCTTCTGGCGGCCGCACCGCAACTTGAGCGGCTGGCAGTGCTCACGGCGGAACTGCCCACGTTTCTGCAGCAACGGCTCCACGACCTCGCCCACGAGGTCCGTGGCCGGTATCGCACGCTGATCGTGGTCACTTGGACGGTGGCCATGGCAGCGGGGGGAGTGCTTTGCGCGCTCGGCGTACTCACCTACCGCTGGGTGTTCCGGCCACTCCGACTCCTCGGCCACGGCTCTCGCCGGGTGGCGGCTGGCGACTTCGACTACCGAATCAGCCTCGACACCCGTGATGAGATGGCCGAACTGGCTGATGCGCTCAACGACATGACCGGCCGGTTTCGTGAGATCCGCGACGACCTCGACCGCCAGGTCCAGCTCCGCACCCGGGAAGTGATCCGCAGCGAGCAACTCGCAAGCGTCGGCTTCCTGGCCGCCGGCGTGGCCCACGAGATCAACAACCCGTTGGCCTCGATCGCAATGTGTGCCGAGTCGCTCGAGGGTCGAATCGACGCGATGGCGCCGGCGGAGTCCGACGCCCAGGTGGCCCGCCGGTACCTCACGCTGATTCAAAACGAGGCCTTTCGCTGCAAGGGGATCACGGAAAAGCTGCTCGACTTCGCCCGGCTGGGGGAGGTGCGGCGGCAGGCCACCGCGCTGGCCGCTCTGGTCACCGACGTGGCCGACATGCTCCGCCACGTGGGCCGTTTTGCTGGCCGCCAAATCGAGATCGATGAGGAGCAGGATGTGCTCGTGATGGTCAACCCGCAGGAAATCAAGCAAGTGGTGCTCAATCTGCTCGTCAATGCGCTCGACTCGATCGAGGAGCATGGTGTGGTTCGGGTGTCGGCCCGCCGCAGCGGTGGAGAGGGGGTGCTCACTTTCACCGACGACGGTTGCGGGATGACACCGGAGGTGCTCGAGCATCTTTTTGAGCCGTTTTTCACCCGGCGAAAGCTGGGGCAGGGCACCGGCCTGGGGCTGTCGATCGTGCACCGGATCGTCGCCGATCACGGCGGCCATATCGAGGCGGCCAGTGCAGGGCCCGGCCAGGGGGCCACCTTCCGGATTGCCCTGCCACTGGCCCGGATCGGCGCGACCGTTGGTGATCCTCCCCTGGCCCCAGCCACCGAGCGGGCGGCTTAATTCAGCGACAAGAACCAAAGCCTTGATTCACCCAGCCGGATGGAGCCGAACACTGTGAAGCCGAGCCAACGACCGATGCGAATTCTGTTTGCCGACGATGAGCCCTCGATCCAGGAGTTGATGCGGATCGAGCTGCCGCGACTGGGTCATGAGGCAACCGTCTGCCCCGATGGCACGACCGCACTGGCGGCACTCGATCGGACAGCCTACGACTGCGTGGTCGTCGACCTCGACATGCCGGGCGTGGGGGGAATGGGGGTGATCGCCCGCGTGCGGGCCACAGCCCCCGACACCGAGGCGGTGATCATCACGGGCAAGTCGTCGGTCGAGACAGCGATCGAGGCGGTCCGACAGGGGGTCTTCGAATATCTGACGAAGCCCTGCCGACTCGCCGACATCCAGGCGGTGCTCGAACGGGTGCGGAACAAGCGGGAACTCACCAGCCGTCTGCGAGCGCTCGAGCGCCGGGTGCGACAGGCGGAAGGTAGTTCGCACCTGGTCGGGGGCTCGGCCGTGCTTCAAAGCGTGCGCCGACTGATTGACCGGGTGGCGCGGAGCGAGGCTGCGGTGCTGGTGCGTGGCGAAACGGGAACTGGGAAAGAAATCGTTGCTCGGGCGATCCATGACGGGAGCAGCCGAGCAGACCAGCCCCTCGTGGCGGTCAATTGCGGGGCACTCCCGGAGCACCTCGTGGAGAGCGAACTCTTTGGCCATCGGAAGGGTGCATTCACAGGAGCCGACGAGCACCGAGCCGGCCTGTTTGAAGTAGCTGACGGGGGCACGCTTTTTCTTGACGAGATCGGCGAACTTCCCCGGGCCCTGCAATCCCGGTTGCTCCGGGTGCTCGAGAGCGGGGAGATTCGCCGCGTCGGTGACAACCATCCGATCAACGTTGATGTGCGTCTGGTCTGCGCCACGCACCGGCCACTCGAGGAGATGGCTCGCGCAGGCGAGTTTCGGGAGGACCTGCTGTTTCGGATCAATACCTTCGAGATCGCGGTGCCGCCGCTTCGCGACCGGAGAGACGACATTCCCGCGTTGGTGGATCACTTTATTCGTCGCGGCCGGCCGCAGACGCCGCCGCAGGCTGTCTTGATCACGGTCGAGGCCCTCGAACTGCTGATGGCCCATGTCTGGCCCGGCAACATCCGCGAGTTGGCCAATGTGATCGAGTATGCACTTGTGTTGTGCGATGAACTCCCAATTCTGCCCGAGCACCTACCGACCCGATTCGTGGGCCTGCAGCAATCCCCGCCCCGGCCCACAATCCAGGTTCAAGCGACTGCCGCAGATCCGATCGATTCGATCGCGGGAGTTGAGGGCATCGGCCGGCCGCAGACGCTTCGGGAGCTGGAAATCGAGGCCATTCTTCAAGGCCTCGAACGCAATGCAGGGAACAAGCCCCGCACCGCTGAGGAGTTGGGAATCAGCCTCAAGACGCTGTACAACAAACTCCATCAGGTCCAGGGCACGGCCTTAGAGAAGCCGGCCTGACGCACCTTGGATGAGGTTTCGCCTTCAGGTTTTTCGCACGACCCCCACGAGCACCCCGAGCACCTTCGCGCTTTTTACGTAGATCGGCTTCATCGAGGAATTCGCCGGCTGCAGCCTGATGCGATCTCGCTCTGGAAACCAATGCTTGAGCGTGGCTTCGCCATCCTCTGTCTGGGCGACCACGATGTCGCCGGCGTGAGCCGACTTGCTCTCCTTGATCACGACCCAATCGCCGTCAGCGATCTGGGCATCGATCATGGACTCACCCATCACCTTGAGAACAAAATGGTTCTCACGATGAAAAAGATCTTCAAAATTGATCCGCTCGGCCTGTTCTTCGGCCGGCCGCAGCGTGCCAGCTGCCACCCAGCCGAGCATCCGTAGACCCCGCAGGTGAGCCGGTTCATTGACCAACTCGATGGCCCGCGACATGTTCTTGCCCCGCGTGATGAGTCCTTTGCGTTCGAGGGCCTTGAGGTGGCAGACGACGCCGTTAGGGGACCGAATTTTAAACGCTAGTCCGATCTCCCGGACCGTCGGGCCGTAGCCCCGCGAATGAATCTTGTCGCGGATAAAGGCATAAATTTCCATCTGCCGCTCGGTGGGCTGGTCACCCTCGTCTTCACTGACTGTGGTTCGCAGGCCGAGCGGATCACCCTGCAGTGCTGACGCCGCAGCAACCACCCGTCCCCGCGTAGGCCGCTCATCGGTGCGGGGCTTTGGGGAAGTGAGCTTGGGCGTGCGAGACTTGAGGGTGCGGGGCTTGGAGGTGCTCGCTGTGACAGTGCGGGCCGTGACGGTTTTACGCTTCGACATGATTGGCGGGCGGCGGTGGCCGCATCCTGATGGGGTATGAATGACGCTTCGATACGTGCGATGGAGCAAAAAAACTGTGAACGCCAGTATCTTACTATACTGCCGTGCACTGTCAAGCGGGCGGGTATCGGGGGAGTACCGGCTCCGGCGTATGGTCGTCGGGCGGACCCCGCTGGGGCTCGAAGCGACGTCACCTGGAAGGTCGGGGGTGCCCACGCCCCATCGCCGGACGTTCGCTGCGGGCATCCCTGCCCTTTGCTCACTCGGATGCAGACTTCGCTTCGCAACCCTTGCTGCGCTCGTCTGCATACGCCGGCTCCCGGGGCATGGGCAACCCCGGACCAACAACGGTCAAGAGGTGCCTGAGGCCGCCCCAACTCGTGGGCACGGAGCGGGTGGAGCCGGTGCTGCGTGCCAGCCCGCAATTCGCCTCGGTATTACCAGGCGAAATGTGCAAAGGCCTTATTCGCATCCGCCATCCGGTGCACATTTTCCCGCTTGGTGACCGCGGCACCTTCCCGCTTGTAGGCGGCGATGATTTCCTCGGCCAGTTTTTCATGCGTCGTTCGGCCCTTCTTCTCCCGAACGGCCTGGAGCAGCCAGCGGATGGCCAACGACTGCTGCCGATTGCGATTCACCTGCATCGGCACCTGGTAGGCGGCACCGCCCACCCGTTTCGATCGAACCTCCACGGCCGGCTTGACGTTTTCCAAGGCCCGATTGAAGACCTCGATCGGCTCAGTGTCGCTGATCTTCTTCCCCACGATCTCCATGGCTCGGTAGAAGATTCCCTGCGAAACGCTCTTTTTCCCGTCTTCCATCAGGCAGTTGATGAACTTGCTTGCCAGAAGCGATCCAAACTTCGGGTCGGGACGGAGGTGCGTGCGGCTGGCTGTAATGCTTCCCATTCGTGAGTTTCTCGGCGAGTGTTCCTAAACCTGTGGAGTGACGAGGATCAGCCCTTCTTGGCACCGTAACAGCTCCGCGACTGCTTGCGGCCCTGCACGCCGAGCGTGTCGAGAGCGCCGCGGATGATGTGGTAGCGGACACCCGGCAGGTCGCGAACTCGGCCGCCACGGACGAGCACGATCGAATGTTCTTGAAGGTTATGGCCTTCACCCGGGATGTAGACCGTGACTTCCTTTTTGTTGGACAGCCGAACGCGGGCGATCTTTCGCAACGCCGAATTCGGCTTTTTCGGCGTCATCGTCCGCACTTGGAGGCAGACACCCCGCTTCTGCGGGCACTTGTCGAGCACCGGTGACTTGGAGAACTTCCGCTTCGGGCGGCGACGGCTGCGAATGAGTTGGCTGATCGTGGGCATGCGGGGTGCTTTGTGGGGCTGCTGTGCTGGCGAGCCCTGGAGAATACCCGACGAATGCTGCCAGCGGAAGCGGCCTTCGCAGCTTTTTCCGAAGCAGCCCCCGGGCGGGAACCCGCCGCCTGTCCCGGCCGATTTACCCGTGGTCGGGGTGGAAAATCTCGCCCCGACCGCCTTCCAAAAGATCGCCGTGCCACTGCCGCCAGCGAGAAGGCAAGGGAGATGCCGGCCGAACACCGGCCCGCTCAAGCCGACGGATCAGCAGGCCAAGATACGAAGGGGGCAAGGCCGCGCCGCGGCCGAAGCAGGCGGGTACGGCCGGCCGATCGGCCAAAAACACGAGGGATCCCCGCCGCATACCCAGCCCGGGATGGCGGCCAGCCCGGCCACCGACCACGATCAAGCCCGACCGCAGTTCAAACGCAGCCGCCTCGCCGCAAGACCCGCCAACGGCGAGAAGACCTCGGCGCATCCTGGCGCCAGCCAGGCAACCCACGTCGCCAGCCACGACCACCAAGCCCCCTCGCAGCCCGTGATCGCTGCCGGGGAGGCCACCCCCCACATTGGCGCCGGCGCTGCCCGCCACCCGAACGAGGCCCCCGGCCATTTCGGCTGCGAGCCAGTCGCCGGCATCCCCGGACACTTCAAAGCGGCCGCCAGTCATCCCCTCAGCCGCGTGCCTTCCGACCGAGCCCTGAACGAGCATCCTGCCGGCAGTCATTCCCGCCCCCACCGAGTGGACGCGGGCAAAGTGACCCCGGCACTCGATCGCGCCGTCGGCCGCAGAGCCTGACGTCCGGAACAGGTGCCCGAGTTCGCAGAGCCGTTCGTCAGCCCGAATCGGCAGCCGGCGGATCGCCTCGAGTGGCAGCGGTCCCAGCCGCTCCGGAAGGATGCCCGCGAGATCGATCGCGAGTGGGCCAGTTGTGGTGGCGTCGGTAATGGGTTCGAGCAGGAGCGGCATCGCTGAGCCGGGGATTCCGGCGGCAAATATCAGTCATGGGAGCGAATCCCGCAGCAGGCGGACACTCAGCCGGTTGGTGAAACCCGTGTCGGAGCCCTGCTAGCACGGGCCTAAGCATACCGTTCCTCCTCCGCTCGGGCCGCGACTTTGAGGTTCGCGCGGATCCTGCCGGCCGTCAGCCTGCAAGTTTGCCTTGGGTCTGGCCCACCGCAGTTGTGGGAGGTTCGTCATCTCCTATACTGCCGCCCAGTGTGGTTTTCATTCGGAGAGAAATAGTTCATGCGGTTTACGCTGCTCGACAGAGTGCTGGCGATCGAGCCCGGCAAGAGCATTACAGCCGTGAAGACAGTGACGCTTGCCGAGGAATACCTCGCCGATCACTTCCCGCGATTTCCCGTGCTGCCGGGGGTCTTGATGCTCGAGGCGATGACCCAGGCAGCGGCCTGGACGATCCGGCTGGGAGAGGATTTCGCCCATTCGATTGTCGTGCTGCGGGCGGCACGCAACGTGAAGTACGGCGACTTCGTGGAGCCGGGCAAGACCCTCACGGTCACGGTCGAGGTGCTCTCCCAAGACGAAACCACCACCAAGGTAAAGGCCAGTGGCAAGGTTGGGGATCGGACGAGCTTGACCGCCCGGCTGGAACTTGGGCGATACAACCTCGCCGACCGGGTTTGCCACGGAGCCGCCCTCGACGCCCGAGTGCGGTCTGAGATGCGGCGGCTCTGGTCGCTCCTGCATCCTGCCCCGGGGAGCCATGGCCAGCGGCGGCCGATGGACTACGGAGCAGCCCTTCCGAGGGCTCAGCTGGTCGCCGGGGTTGGGACCACAGTGGCTGGCTAACAGGGCAGTCCGGCCCGTTTGAAACGGTTTTTAGTCTTGAATCGGCGGATCCCATCCCCAATCTGGCCAGATTCGGGTTTCCAGCCGGCCGCACCGACATTACAACCTGAGCGGCGAATCGAGCCCAATTTTTTCTCTGTCCTCGAGGTGAACCGGCGATGCCGTCTCGCGATGAAATTTTCGATAAAGTGAAAAGTGCGTTGATCGAAGCCCTCGGAGTCGACGATGACGAAGTTACTGAGTCGGCGACCATGGTGGGCGATCTCGGGGCAGAGTCGATCGACTTCCTCGATATCGTGTTCCGGCTCGAGAAGACTTTTGGCATCAAGATCCAGCGGGGAGAGCTCTTCCCCGAAGATGTGCTCTCGAGTACTGAGTTCGTGACCAATGGCAAGGTCAACGAAGCCGGTCTCAAAGAGATCAAATCTCGGATGCCATTTATTGACCTGACCAAGTTCGAGGCTAACCCCAGCGTGCAAAACTTCCCCAACACGCTCACGGTTCAGGACATGGTGCGTTACGTCGAAGGCAAACTCGCGGCCTGATTGGGTCGGAGGGGAACGAGGGCTGTCTCAAGCCCGCGAACGGAGGACCGCGGCACAACCGCATCGTATTCATGCGCTGGTTTTGGATCGATCGGTTCAACGAATTCGTGCGGGCTAAGCACGCCACGGCCGTAAAAAATGTCTCGCTCGCCGAGGAGCATTTGCATGACCACTTTCCGGGCGTGGCACTGATGCCAAACTCGCTGATCGTGGAGGGCATGGCCCAGACGGCCGGGCTCTTGGTTGCGGAGGCCATCGACTACAACCGGCGCGTGGTGCTGGCAAAAGTGGCGGCGGCTGAGTTTCATTTCGATGCCGTTCCCGGAGACACGATCGTGTTCAAGGCCGAGGTGCTCGACCTCAAGCCCACCGGGTCGCTGACAAAGGTCAGGAGTACGGTCGGCGACCGGCTCCAAGGGGAGGCGGAACTTTTCTTCGCCCATCTCGAGCCGGGTGAGGGCGTTCCCAAACTCTTTGAGCCGGAAGAACTGCTCCAATGGCTCGATCAAATGCACATCTACGAGGTAGGCCGCGACGAAGCTGGCCAACCGCTGGTGCGGCCCGACTGGTGAGTCGCTGAGCCGGCCGGCAGCAGTTCCAGTTCCAGTTCCAGTTCCAGTTCCAGGGAGAGGAGACGGGCGATGGAGCCAGGCAGACGGCGGGTGGTGGTAACCGGCATCGGGTGCGTGACACCCCTGGGGCTCGGAGTCGAGGAACTCTGGAAAAATCTCGTCGCTGGCAAGTCAGGCGTGGGAATGACCTCGGTCTTCGATGCCTCGCGATTTCCTACCAAGATCGCCGCCGAGGTCAGAAACTGGGAAATTACCCAGGAGGGTGAGGCCGCCTGTGATTGGCAGTACTGCGGCCGCCATACCCGGTTTGCCGCCGGGGCCGCGCTCCAGGCGATGCGTGATGCCGGGCTACCCAAGGGCCTCGAATCCGATCCGACCAGGCTGGGAATTTACCTCGGCAGCGGTGAGGGCCAGCAGGCCTTTGATGCATTCACGAGCATGATGATGGCTGCGATCGAAGGCGACCGGCTCGACGTGGCGAAGTTTACGAAGCTTGGCCTCGAAACACTTCATCCGCTGACGGAGGTCGAGCAGGAGCCCAACATGCCAGCGGGTCATTTGGCTGCGCTTTTTGACGCCCAGGGGCCGAACCTCAACTGCCTCACGGCCTGCGCTGCCTCGAGCCAGGCGATCGGCGAGGCTGTAGAGATCATCCGCCGAGGCGAGGCCGACGTAATGCTCTCCGGCGGCTGTCACAGCATGATCCACCCCTTCGGCGTGACCGGCTTCAACCTGCTCACCGCCCTCTCCACCCGCAACGACGAGCCAGAGCGGGCCAGCCGGCCTTTCGACAACGAGCGGGACGGCTTCGTGCTCGGCGAAGGGGCGGCAATGGTCGTGCTCGAAGACCTCGAGCACGCCCGGCGGCGGGGGGCGAATATCCACGGCGAGGTGATCGGCTACGGCTCGACGGCTGATGCCTACCGAATCACCGATACCCACCCAGAGGGCCGCGGAGCCGCCGCCTGCATCCGCATGGCCCTCGCTGACGCCGGCCTCGGTCCCGATTCGATCGACTACATCAACGCCCATGGCACGAGCACCGACGTCAACGACAAGGTGGAGACGCTGGCGATCAAGAAGGTCTTCGGCGAACGGGCCTACAAGATTCCAGTTTCGAGCACGAAGAGCATGATGGGCCACCTGATCGCTGCCGCCGGTGCCACCGAATTGATCGTCTGCCTGATGGCCATCCGCGACGGGCTTCTGCCTCCGACCATCAACTACGAAAATCCCGATCCCAACTGCGACCTCGACTACGTGCCCAACCAGGTCCGTGCAGGCCGATGCGAGCGGGCCCTCTCCAACAGCTTCGGCTTCGGCGGCCAGAACATCTCGCTGATCGTGAGCCGGTTCACGGCCTGATCCCGAGCTTGCCCAGTTTGCCAGCCGCAGGGTTTTCTCAACCGGAGCGTGCGGCACGACCGATACGACCGGGGATCGCGGAAGAGTGCTCGGGCGGCGGTTCGCCGCCGGCATTCAGATCCGCCCACCGGGAGTGTTCCCATGCACCGCTCGCCCGCCACTGTTTCGCTGCTCGGCCTTGCCGTGGCCGCTGCCCTCGCCATCACGACGACCGGCTGCTCGGTCATGGATCGGCTGTTTTTGATCAACGCCGACGGCCCCTACGCTCGCGGTGCCCGGCACGGCGGCGGCGGCGGGTGCCGCGACTGCGAGACCGGCGGCTGCCAGGACTGCGAGACCGATTGCCCCGACGGCCGCTGCGGGGCCGAGGACTGCGACGACTGTGCCCAGGGAGCCTGCCACAAGCCGCATGTGGGTCGCTATGGCGGCTTGGCCAAGCATCACCTCTCGGGCGCCGAGAAGGCGATGCTCGACTCCTCCGACTACGGCGCCGTGACGCCGGCCGGTCCGCCCACTGGGGCTGTCGCCTACCCCTACTACACGACCCGCGGCCCGCGCGACTTCCTCGCCAAGTGCCCGCCGTCGATCGGTCCCTGACCGAGGTCGCCGAGTCGACGGCTCAGCCAACTGAGCGGGGTAGGCGAGGGGGTCGGCGAACGCTCGCGGAGCATGGGGGCGTATCCTCGCCCGCGACGCGACTTTTGCCGCCCCCGAGCCGGTGTGTTCCAGCGAGCTATCGAGCCACGTTTCCGCTGCGGCGGCGTGCCGGTAGGCTTGCGGGCCTGATCGGCACGGCTCGTTTCCGCGAGCCGGCGGTCGCCTTGGGAGATCCTGCATGGCTGCGCACCCTACGCCCACTTCCGGCACCACGCCTTCGGGCAGGCTGTCCTTCACCGGCTGGCTCGTCTGCTCGATCGCGGCGATCGGCTTTGCATTTGATATCTACGAACTCCTGATGCTGCCACTGGTAGCGCGGCCGGCGCTCCTCGAACTCGGCGGCTTCGAGCCGGGCAGCCCCGGCTTCCTCCGGTGGGTCGGCCTGCTCTTTTATGTGCCGGCCCTCTGCGGCGGGTTATTCGGCCTGCTGGGCGGCTACCTCACCGACCGGCTCGGCCGTCGGCGGGTGCTCACCTGGAGCATTCTCGTCTACGCCTTCGCCGCGTTCGCGGCCGGGTTCTCGACGAGCCTCTGGATGTTGCTCGTCTGCCGGTGCCTGGTCTTCGTCGGTGTCTGTGTCGAATTCGTGGCGGCGGTAGCCTGGCTGGCCGAACTATTTCCCGATCCAAAGCAGCGGGAGCGGGTGCTCGGCTACACGCAAGCCTTCTCGTCGATCGGCGGCCTGATGGTCGCGATCGCCAACGGCCTGGCGATCCAACTGGGCCCGAGCCTGCCGGCGATCCAGCTTCCTTCCTGGCTGTCATTTCTGGGAGCGATCGGCCCCGGCCACGAGCATGAAGCCTGGCGGTACACGCTGATGTCGGGGCTGATCCCCGCGTTACCCTTGATCCTGATCCGGCCGTTTCTCCCAGAGTCGCCCGTGTGGGCAGCCAAGCGGTCCGCCGGCACGCTCAAGCGGCCGAGCATTCGAGCGCTCTTCGCCCCAGATCTCCGCCGCGCCACGCTTACCTCCACGATCGGCTTCGCCTGCACGCTCGGTGTGGCCTTCGGTGCGATTCAGCAGATGCCGCAGATGGTGCCCGGGCTGGCGGAGGTCAAGGTGGCCGCGGTTGCGGCGGGTGAGCAGGCGGGGGCTGCGACCCGCGGCAAGGGACAGGCTGACGAGGCCAGGCTTGCGGCGGTCACCAAGGGGGCGGCTGCCCGGGTCGGCCAGACTGCCGCCTCCGAATACACGAAGATGCAGGAACTCGGCGGCCTTGTGGGCCGCTGCCTGATGGCCGCGGTGCTGGCGGGGGCGATCGCCTGGGGTTGGAAGCTCAGGCTCCTGCAACTCCCCGGTCTGATCCTCACGCCGCTGGTGTTTTGGTATTTCCTCCGGGTGCCCAACACCATCTTTTTCGAGATCCCGCTCGAGTGGGCCTACCTCGGTCGGCTACCAGTGACAACGATGTCGCTGGGGATGTTCCTCGTGGGCCTCGTGACGGTCGGACAGCTCTCGTTCTGGGGCAACTACCTGCCGCATGTCTTCCCGGTGCATCTCCGCGGCACGGGCGAGAGCTTCGCCGCCAACATCGGTGGCCGGATGATCGGCACCTCGGCCGCGGCGGTGACCTCGCTCGTGGCCGGCTGGCTGCCGTACGAATCGGCCCCGCTCAAGTTCTCCTCGGCTGCGGCGATCGTGGGCACGACGTTCTGCCTGATCGGGCTCGTGGCAGGGCTGTTTCTGCCGGAACCCCGCGGGGCGATCGACGAGTGACTGACCCAGATGGGTGAAGGATCGTCGTCAGACTCAGCGGTCGGTGAGCTGCCCTGGGTCCGACGTCCCTCACACCCGACCCCAGCCGGCTGAACCGAGCCAGAGTGGTGCGACGGTTCAGCTTGGCGGCGGTGATCCAGGCCAGTGCGATCGGTACCGAACCGGTGGCCGAGGCTTCCCGCCCCGCCTTCCCGAGGGTACGCTCCGGGTCTGATTCGATCCTGGTTTCGATCCTTGGTTTCGATCCTGGGATTACGACCCTGCAGCGACCGCATGCCGACCACGAAAAAGACCACCACCACCGGCACGCTCAAGATCGGCGATCAGTGGAACGCCATCACGATCATCGCCCACTCGCAGACCCACCCGCTCAAGGCGATCTGCGAGCTGACAGAAAACGCGATCGACGCCGGGGCGGGTCACGTGCGGATCGTGCGGCGGCGGTCGCAGGGAAAGATGTATCTCGAGGTCGATGACGATGGTCGCGGCGTGGCGGCCGATGAATCGGGCCTGGCCAATTTCGAGCGGATCGCTACCCATCTCTGCGACTCAATGAAGCGGCACCTCGACACGACCCAGCGAAAGGGAGTGCATGGTGAATTCGGGATCGGGCTGTTGAGTTTCTGGAGCCTGGGAGAGGAGCTGAGGATGATCTCCGGTGGTGGTGGACCGCTTCGCGAACTGCACCTCATCCGCGGCAATCGCCAGTACGCGATCCGGCCCGTACGTGGGCGGCTGGCCCTGCGGGGTACGCGGGTGGTTGTCGGGCCGCTGTTGGAGGCCACAAAAACCCTCGTCACGGGTGAGAAGATCGCTCGCTATCTGTCGGCGGAACTCCGCGACCGGATCCGGACCACTGGCGTCACGATCGACGTGGCCGACTCGGTGGCCCGCAGGGAGTTGCGGGTCGAGCCCCGGGCCTTTGATGGGGAGCGGCTGGAGATCCCGCGGCGGTATCCGACGCCGCTAGGCGAGGTGAGCGTGGAGGTGTACGCCCGGGGCGACGACGCCACCGGCAGTCCAGGAATCGCGATCTGCAAGGACGGCACCCGTGTACTCGCCGACCTCACCGAACTCTTGCCCTTTCAATCCGCTCCCTGGACCGACCGGCGGCTGGAAGGGCTCATCGACTTCGAGCCGCTTGCCCTCGCGCCCGGCACCCGCTCGGGCATCGTGCCCGACGCCGCCTTTGACACGCTCGTGGGAGTGGCCCCGGCGATCGCGGCCGACATCACCGCGGTGCTGGCCAGCCGCGAGCAGGCCGAGGCGGAGCGGGCCAGCCGCCAACTGCTCAAGCAGGTGCACAAGGCCTTCGCCTCGGCCCTCGCCGATCTGCCGGCAGAAGACTACCTGTTCTTTGACATCCCCAAGCAGGAGCCGGCCCTCCAGCGCCGACCGGGCACGGGTGTCGTCGACGCACCGGGGGTAGCCGGAATCGAGCTGGCCACGCCGCGGTCGGCAGAGCCGAAGCCCCAGGGCGGACTGTTCACCGGCGATCCCGGTCCCCTGGCCGCGGTCCGAATCTCGCCCCGACAGCCCCGCCGTCCGCCGGGTGGCTCGTGCCTGTTTTCCGCCACGCCCTGCGACGCCCATGGGATTTCGATCCCGGGGGGTGTGGCCCTCTCCTGGGCGATCCTCGCGGGTGACGGCACGCTGGCCGGTGAGGGAACGACCTGCCGCGTGGCCGCGGCGGTGATCGGCATCGTCACAATCGAGGTGACCGCCCGGCAGGGCGAGGTTGTCGTGACGGACCAGGTGCCGCTCAAGTTTCTCGAAGAGTCGGGGGCAGGCGAGGGGGGCCGCGGCCTGCCGGGCTATCGGCTCGAAGCAGAGCACGGCCAGGCCTGGCGGAGCCGCTACGACACGGCTACCAACGAGATCGTGATCAACTCGGCCCACCGGGATTTCCTGGCGAGCCGTTCGGCGGCGGCCAAGCATCGCCGCTACATCGGCAAGCTCTACGCCAAGGAGGTCGTGCTCTCGAACTTCCCCCACGAGTCGCCGGCCGAGGTGATGGAGAGGCTGATCGAGGTCACGCTCCGCACCGAAGACACGCTCTGAATCAGGACCAAATCGGGGCGGGAGTGGAGGATCAGTTGGCTTAGTGGGTTATGCCCCCGCTTCAGTAGACTTCGCTCCCGTATGGCAGCCCACCACCCCGATCGCCACCGGAAGCTCCTCTTGGTCGGGATCGACTCGGCCGACTGGAAGATCATCCAGCCGCTGATCGACTCGGGGGGCATGCCGGGGATGCAGCGGATCGTGGAGGAGGGCACGAGCGGCAACCTCACCACGCTCGAGCCGCAGCTCTCGCCCATGCTCTGGACGAGCATCGCCACGGGCAAGATGGCCTACCACCACGGTGTGTCCGGATTCACCGAGGTCGATCCACAGACCGGCCGGGTCGTGCCGGTCTCCGCTGCCACGCGGCAGTGCCGCACGCTCTGGGAGATCCTCGGCGAGCGGGGGCTTCGGAGCCACGTCGTGAGCTGGTTTGCCACTCATGGCGAGCGTGATCTCGACGGCTGCATGGTCTCGAATATGTTCGGCCATCTGCCGAACGTGCTACCCGATGCCGACCCGTCCGACTGGCCGCCGCCCCCGCCGGGCACCTACTGGCCCGAGTCGCTTGCCGACTCGATGAACGATCTCCGCGTCAGCCCCCATGAGCTCGACCCCGACGAGGTGATCCGGCTGTTCGTGCCCGAGGCCCACACGGTCGATCAGCAGAAAGACAAGCGACTCTGGGCCCTCGCGGGCAAGCTGGCCGAGGCCTTCAGCGTGCACGAGGCGGCCACGCACTTGCTCCAGGCCAATCCGAACTGGGATTTCTTCGCCGTCTATTACCGCACTGTGGACGAGATCAGCCACATGTTCATGCCCTACCACCCGCCAAAGATGGAGGGCATTCCTGCGGCCGATTTCGCGCTCTATCGCCATGTTGTGACGGGCATCTACCGGCTGCACGACCTGTTCCTCCAGCGGCTGGTGCAGCTGGCTGGGCCGGAGGCGGCGGTGATGGTGGTGTCGGATCACGGCTTTCACTCCGATCACCTGCGGCCGACGTTCACGCCCCGCGTGCCGGCCGGGATCACCGTCTGGCACCGGCCCCAGGGGGTGTTTGCCGCCGCCGGCCCCGGCATCTGCCAGGATGAACTCGTCTACGGGGCCAGGCTGCTCGACATCGCCCCGACGATCCTGCATTGGTTCGGCCTGCCCGTCGGGGCCGACATGGAGGGACGGGTGTTGAACGAGGTGTTCAGCGACCGGCGGGCGGTGGAGACGGTTCCCACGTGGGAGCGGCCCGATCCGGTGGCCCGCCCCCGCGCCGGCCTCGACCCGGCGGCCGACAACGCCCTGCTCGAGCAGTTTGTGGCCCTGGGCTACATCGATGAGATCCCGGAGGATCCGGGCCAGGCCGCCGCCGAAACCAACCGCGAGAACGACTGGAACATGGCCCGGGCCCTGATGCATGGCCAGCGGTACGAGCAGGCCCTGCCCTTGCTCGAATCCTGCTTCCACCCGCAGCCCTTTCGCACCGACTATGCCCAACTACTGGCGACCTGCCAGATGCGGCTCGGCCTGCTCGATGAGGCTGACGCCACGGTGGACCGGGCCCGCGAGACCTTCGGCCGCACGGAACAGGCCGACCTGGTCAAGGCCTCGATCGCAATCCAGAAGCAAGACTATGCCGGAGCGGTTGCCGCACTCGAACGTGTACGGGAAAAAATGCCGGGCGAGGTGCAATTGCAACTGATGCTGGCGCAAAGCCAGCTCGCGCTGCGGCGGTTCGCCCTGGCCGAAGAGGCGGCCCACCGGGCGCTCGAGGCCGACCCGCATGCACCGCAGGCTTTCCTCGTGCTGGCCCGGGTGCAGCTGCAGACCGGCCGGCCAGTCGCGGCGATCGAATCAGCGCTCGATGCGATCGGCCTTCAGTATGGAAACCCGCTTGGTCACTTCCTCCTCGGCGCCGCGCTCCAGGCGGCGGGCCGGCTGGACGAGGCTGAGCAACCGCTGCGGAACTGCCTGGCGATCGAGCGAGAGTTTTCCCGGGCCCGTCGACTCCTGGCCCGGGTGCTCCGTGGTCTTGGACGGCGAGACGAGGCCGCGGTCGAGGAGGCCCAGAGCTTCGAGCTGGCCCACGCGGCCCGCGGACGGGAATCCCGGCGGCAGGCCGAGGTGCGGGAGGCCGCGCGGGCTCGGGCGGAACAGCGGGTGGCAGACGACGCTGTCCGGCAGGCGGAGGCCGACCGTACGGCCGCGGACCGGGCCGCGATCGAACCGCTCGACCTGGTTGTGGTCTCAGGGCTGCCGCGGTCGGGCACGTCGTTGATGATGCAGATGCTCGCGGCGGGGGGACTCGAGCCTTTGACCGACGGCTGCCGGGCAGCCGACGAGGACAATCCCGAGGGCTACTTCGAGTGGGAGGACGTCAAGAAGCTCCCTAAAAATCCGCGGCTGATCGAGCAGGCGGCTGGCAAGGCCGTGAAGGTGATCTCGGCCCTACTGCCGAGCCTGCCGTCGCCCCACCGCTACACGATCATCTACATGGTGCGGCCTACTGATCAGGTGGTGAACTCGCAGTGGGCGATGCTGGCCCGCCAGGGACAAAATCCGAAGTCGGAGAAGCAGCACCTGATCGAAGTTCAGGAGCACCATAGCCGACAGATCCGCGCGGCGCTCGCCACCAGCGACCGAGTGACCCTGTTCGAGGTTTCCTATCCCGACCTTGTGGCCGATCCTGTGCCCGTGATCGACAAGCTTGCGGCCCTCCTGCCGGGCCGATTTCGTCCCGCGGCCGCCGTGACCGCCTGCATCAAGCCAAAACTCCACCGCAACCGCGGCTGACCCCTCCGCAGCAGCACAGGGGCTGTTGGCGGAAGGGGGATCGCGAGGGCTATCCTGTCCGGGATGCAAACCACCGGGCGGGCAGCCAGTCCCCGCCGCGACAATATCGGCCTCCTCCAGCTCATTGGCCAAAGCCTGTCGATTGGCCCCCTCATCGATGTTGCCCTGTTTCTCGGTATCGTCGCCTCGCTTGCAGGAGCCATCGGACCCCTCGCCGTGCTGCTCGCCTCGCTGGGCATGATCGCCTTCTCACTCGTCGTGGCCTTCTACGCGGCAGAGACGGGTGGAGCCGGTGGTGTGGGTGACTACATCGCCCGAGCCTGGGGCCCGGTCGCCGGCATCGCCGTGCTGGGAATCTACGTGCTGTCTCTGATCTTTTCCGGGGCCGGCGGATTCGGTATCGCCGTCGGCGAACTCGTCGCTAACTTCTCGGCGGTCTACTTCGGCATTGCTGTGCCCTGGTGGGCCGGTGCCGGCCTGCTCGCCCTTGTCGCCTGGTGGCTCAATCTTCGTGGTGCGGAGGCGGCGACCCAGGCCCAGCTCGTGATTGTCTCGGTGTCGGTGATTCCGTTTCTCGTCACGGCCATCGCCGTGGTCATCCGCCCCGAGGCGGAAAACACACTCGCAGTTTTCGCTTGGAACAATGTCCACGCCGGAGACCTGTTCAGCGCGCTTTTGTTTTGCATTCTCCTGTTTGGTGGATTTGAAACCGTTGCCGCGCTCGGAGAGGAAACCAATGATCCCCGCCGCAACATCCCCATCGCTCTGGTCGGCACCGTCTCGCTCACCGCCGTGATCCTCGTATTCTGCTCCTACGCCGGCACCATCTACTACGGACCGGAACATGTGGCCAAAGACTGGGGAGGCGTGATCGACGGCTATGCGGTCATCGCCCACGAGGTCGTGGGCCCCTGGGCGGCAGTCTGGATCCGCCTGGCGGTCCTCGTCGACTTCACAGCCACCTGCATCGGATTCTCGCTGGCGGCATCTCGCGGCATCTTGTCGCTCGCCCGGCGGGGGCTCCTCCCTCAGTCGCTCGCCCGCACAAATCAACGCGGAGCCCCTGCCGCCGCCGCCACGTTGATCTTCGCCACAGCGCTGCTATTCATTTTCGGCGGACACTTCATTCCGGCCGACAGACGCTTCAAGACCCTGTTCGTGGCCGGTACCGCCCAGGCCTTGCTGCTTGTGCTCGTCTACAGCGGCCTGGCCCTCGGAGCGCTGCGGCTGATGCTCCGTTCTCACTCCCGCCAGCCAGCCTGGCGCTGGATCATCTTCCCAGCCGCTGCCGTGGTTCCACTTCTCGCGCTCTACGGCACCTTCGTTCCCTTCCCGGACTTTCCCGAACGCTACGGCCTCCACGCGGGCCTGCTGACTGTCTGCCTCGTGACCTGCTGGGCTGTTTGGGTCGGCTCCGCCCGGGCTGGTCCTTCGCCCTCCGGATCTCAGGCCGCCGCGCCCGTGACGAATCTCAGGAACCGTCCTGACGGCGCAGGCGAATAGCCCCCTGGTCCGGGATTACTCGGAGATCATCCGTGGGGCGGCAGGGGCGTCGTCGGGCAGTGTGGGCACCGTCCAGATGGTGTAGAGGCCACAGCCGACCAGTCCGATCACGAGGTATTGCAGATACCAGGCCAGCGAATTGAAGAGCAGCGTGCAGGCTGCCACCACGACCACCATCCTGATGGCTCGATCCTTGAGGCTGCGGCGGATGCCGTGGTAGTGATGCCAGTCGTCGAGCGTGGGGCCGAACCAGCGGGAGCGATGCAGCCAGGCGTGGATCCGGGGGGAACCACGGTAAAAACACCAACTAGCCAGCAGCACGAAAGGGGTGGTTGGCAGGATCGGAAGAACGGCCCCAATCACGGCCAGCCCCAGGCAGGCCCAGCCACCGGCCACATACAAGAGGCTGCGAATCGGGTCAGTGGTGGGACGAAGGTCCATTCGGCGGCAGAATCCGGACCAGGGGTCGGCGTCGGCGAGAAAGGGAGGACCGCGACACGGGGGTTCGTAGGGGTCAAGGGATTCTAGCAGCCTGGGTTTTGGCGTATGCTCTCGACCGCCGCGGCGGTTCCGCGGTGCCGGCGAAGGCTGGTCCCAACCCACTCTCCCACTGCCTCCCTCAACCGCCTTCAGGAGATTTTCCATGCCGCTCGTCCCCATGCGGATCCTGCTCGATCACGCCGCCGAACACGGCTACGGCATTGCCGCGTTCAACGTGAACAATATGGAGCAGATCCAGGCCATCATGGAGGCGGCCAAGGAGACCGACTCGCCCGTGATCGTGCAGGCCTCCCGGGGTGCCCGCAGCTATAGCCAGGACAACTATCTCCGCCACCTGATGCTCGCCGCCGCCGAGCTTTACCCTGCCATCCCGGTTGCGATGCACCAGGATCACGGCAACTCGCCAGCCACCTGCCAGAGCGCGATCAACAACGGATTCACGAGCGTGATGATGGACGGCTCGCTCGAGGAAGACGGCAAGACACCGGCTGATTTTGACTACAACGTCAGGGTCACGAAGGAGGTCGTCGATCTGGCCCACCGGCAGGGAGTGTCGGTGGAGGGTGAGCTCGGCTGCCTGGGGTCGCTCGAGAGCGGTGAGGGCGAGGCCGAAGACGGCCACGGCGCCACCGGCAAGCTTTCCCACGACCAGCTGCTCACTGATCCCGAGGAGGCAGCCCGGTTCGTAGCCGCCACGGGTGTCGACGCCCTGGCTGTGGCGATCGGCACTAGCCACGGGGCCTACAAGTTTACCCGCAAGCCCGACGGCGACGTGCTGGCCATGAAACGAATCGAGGAGATCCACGCCAAGCTCCCGAACTGCCACCTCGTGATGCACGGCTCCTCGAGCGTGCCTCAGGATCTCCAGGACATCATCAACAAGTTCGGCGGCAAGATGCCCCAGACCTGGGGTGTGCCAGTCGAGGAGATCCAGAAGGGAATCAAGCACGGGGTTCGCAAGATCAACGTCGACACCGACTGCCGGATGGCGATCACCGGCGCGATCCGCAAGGTGCTGGCAGAGACGCCTGAGAAGTTCGACCCCCGCGACTACCTCAAGCCCTCCCGCGAAGCCATGAAGAAGGTCTGCGCTGAGCGGATGGTGCAGTTTGGCCAGGCCGGCAACGCCGGCAAGATCAAGCTGGTCACCCTCGCCGAAATGGCCAACCGGTACGCCGGGGCCTGAATTCACCTGCGAATCAGCCGTTGCGGTCTCTTGCCCAGCCGGCCTATAGTCCCGCCCCGCGCGAGGGCCACGCTGGCTCGAGCGCGACCTACGTGCAGCGGGACCGCCATGGACGACGAACGCGAGGCTGAGTTCGAGGCTGATTTCGAGGATGGATTCGAGGCTGTGATTCTAGAGCGCGGCCGTGTCATCCTTCGCGCTGAAGGGCAAGCCGTGCTTGCCGCCGCCGAATCGCTCGATGGATCCTTCTGCCGGGCGGTGCGGCTTGTCGAACGCTGTACTGGCAGCGTGGTGGTGACTGGCATTGGCAAGGCAGGGCTGGTCGCCCGCAAAATCTCGGCTACGCTCGCCTCCACGGGCACCCCGAGCCACTTCCTTCACCCCGCCGAGGCGATGCACGGAGATTTGGGCGCGCTGCGAAGCGACGATGTCTTGCTGGCCCTCTCGCAGTCGGGCGAGACCGAGGAGATTACTCGGCTGATTCCCCATGTGGTGGTCCGCCGGGTACCGATTGTGGCCCTCACGGCCCGACCCGACAGCACGCTGGGTCGGGCGGCGGAAGTGGTGGTGGCCACCGGCAGTGTTCGCGAGGCCTGCAATCTCGGCCTGGCCCCTTCGACGAGCACATCATTGATGCTCGCGCTCGGCGACAGCCTGGCACTTGTCACCTGCGATCTCCGACGATTTACCCCCGAGGACTTCGCCGCCCGCCACCCGGGCGGCAGCCTGGGCCGGCAGCTGATGCTCGTAGAGGATGCGATGCGGCCGCTGGCCGAGTGCCGCCTGGCCAAGGGCAGCGAGACGGTGCGGGCCGTGTTTGCCCGACCGCTCCCGGCCCGCCGGACCGGCGCGGTGATGGTCGTGGACGACGATGAGCGACTCGAGGGAATATTTACCGATAGCGATCTGGCACGGCTGTTCGAGCGGCGTCATGACGACTTGCTCGACGCACCGATCGGACAGGTGATGACGGTTCGGCCCACCACCATTTCCACCGGCACCCGCCTGGGCGATGCTGTCGCGATTCTCGAGACCCGCCGACTCAGCGAACTGCCGGTGGTGAATGCAGCCGGCCGCACTGTCGGGCTGCTCGACATCGTGGATCTCGTCGGCCTCGTGCCGCATGAGCAGATCGCCCTTCCGCAGCCCAGGTCGCAGGTGGCGGCCTGACCTGCTGCCCATATCCCACACCGCCATGTCCGAAACCGACGACCTCAATGCCCGGCTCGCCCGCGTGCAGCTCCTGCTGCTCGACGTGGATGGCGTGCTGACCGACGGCGGTGTCACCTGGAACAATCAGGGGATCGAGTCGAAGACCTTTAACATCCGTGATGGCCTGGGTATCAAGCTCTGGCAACGGGCCGGTGGTCACACGGGCATCGTCACCGGCCGCTCCAGCCACGTCGTGCAGTTGCGGGCCGATGAACTCGGCATCGGGATTGTGCGGCAAGGGGTTGGCGACAAGTTGGAGATGGTCGAGACCATCCTGGCTGAAATCGGGCTCTCCTGGGAACAGACCGCGTTCATGGGCGACGATCTGCCCGACCTGGCCGTCGTAGCCCGCTCTGGCGTGGGCATCGCGGTGGCCGATGCGGCGGCCGAACTACGAGCGGCTGCGGCGTTTGTGACCTGTCTGTCAGGGGGTCGAGGCGCGGTGCGGGAGGTGGTTGAACGCCTGCTTGCAGCTCGGGGCAGTTGGGAGGCGATCGTGGCCCGGTTTGCGGGCCAGCGGCACTAGCGTCGGCCGGCGGATTGACAATGGAGTGCAGACTGATCGATGGAACACCGTCTCGGACGCACGCTGCGGGTGTTTCTCGTCGTCTTGGCGGCAGCGGGTTTTTACCGCCTCGCCGTCGTGCCGCTGGTGGAGCCGCGGATCCGTCTACCCGATGCCGCCCATCAGATGACGCCAGAGGAGGCCGCAGCGATCCGGGTTCGAGCCGACCGCCGCCTGGCGGCGCTGGGTGACATCTTTCCGCCGGGGTCTTGGGAGCGGGAGGAGCCGATCGTGCTCGAAAGCCGGCAGATGCGGCTGCTCTTCAAGGATTATCAGTCGCTGCCCGATGGGCGGGTGAACCTCGTACCCTGCACGCTCGTCGTCTTGCCGGATCGCAGCCGCCTGGCTGATGGTGAAGCCGGCCGCACGCTCGTGATGCGGGCGCCCCAGGGGGCCGTGCTGGAATTCGACGAACCGCTCGACCTCCGCCAGGGACGGCTCGCCCGGCTGATCGGCGGCAGTCTTCGGGGCCAAGTGACGATTCGGGGCACCGCCTCAAAGCCGGGGGCGGAAGACGACGTCGAGATCGTCACGCGAGATGTCGAACTCGATGAGCTGGAGGTGCGAACTGGCGAGATGGTGCAATTTCGCTACGGACGCTCCAGCGGCAGCGGCCGCGGGCTCGTGGCCCGGCTCAAGCCCCGGGCTACGCCGCAGGGTGTCGACTCGCTTGGTCAGAGCCCGAACATCGGCGGCGTGGATTCCATCCGTCTCGATCGTGATGTGCGGATGCGGCTCGAGGGCGTGGCCGGCGGGATGCTTCCGGGGCGGCAGGTGGCTCTGGCAACAACAGCTGCCGACCGAGAGACCGCAGCTGCAGAAGCCCCCCCGGTGATCGTCAGCTGCCGCGGCAGCCTGAGTTTCAACGTCGCGGCCAACGTGATCACGCTCGAAGACCATGTGGATGTGGTGCGGGCGACCCCCGGTGGTGGTGCCGACCAGATCACCTGCGAACTGCTCGCGATTTTGCTCGGTGCGGGCGAAGGGGCCGAAGCGGGCGGGCTCGCGCCGGTCGAGATTCAGGCCAAGGGCGCACCGGTGGTGGCCCGCAGTGCGGGGGCGGAACTCGAGGCCAAGGCGGCCCGGCTCGGTTATGAGATCGCCACCCGCCGGATCCTCCTCGACGGCACCGAGCCGGTCTCACTCATCGCCCGCAATACCGAAATGGAGGCGAGGAAAATCGATTACACGCCCGGGCCGGCCGGCGAACCCGGTTCGCTGATGGCGGTGGGGCCGGGCTGGCTCCGGGTGCGGTCGGAGAAGTCGCCGCCGGCCCAGGCACGGTGGCAGCAGTGGCTGCGGATGCGTCCCGACGGGGAAGGGCATGTGGTGTCCATTGCCGGAGATGCCGACGTCGCCATCGAGACCCGTGGCCGCTTGAGCGCTGCGGAGATGCACCTCTGGCTCGAGGTGGTCAAGCCCGCGGACGGGGCTCCCCCTCGTGATCCAGACGCAGGGCCTGATCTCTCCGGAGTCAAACCAACGCGGATGCTGGCCCGCGGCATGGTTGAGGCTGATGCCGATCAGATGTCGGCCCGCACCGACCGGCTCGAACTCTGGTTTCGTGAGGCGGCGGCTCCGGCGGCTGCTCCGGGCCCGCTGGCCCAGCCCGCGGCACCTGCCGCAGCGGCACAGCCACCGGCCATCGCGGTTGCCCAGCCAGCCACTGCACCGGCTGTGCCGTCGTCACCGGCACCGCTGGTCGCTCCCGACAGCCCGGCTCCGCCCACCCGCGGCCGGATGACTGCCACGGCCGCGCTCGTCCGTGGTCTGGTCACAATGGCCCCGGCCGGAGGTGAACTGACGGAGATGTCGATGGAAGGCCAAGTGGAGTTGGCGGAGGAGCCACTGGCACCCGCGGTGGCAGGCCAGCCTGTCCAGCCGGTCGTGCTGATCCGCGGCGATCAGGTGCAGCTCTCGCGGCCGAGCCGGTTCGATGCCCGCGCGATCGTGTCGGGGCGGCCGGCCACGGTCCGCGGTCAGGGGCTCGATCTCGAGGGCCCGCTCGTGGAGTTTGACCGTGGCCGTAATCGGGTGACGGTTGAGGGTGCCGGCCGGCTTGCCCTGCCGATGCCGGAGGGAGGCAGCGGCCTCGACGGGCTGAGCCTCGATGGGGGTCAGACCCGACGGCCTGCCCAGCCGGGGGCCGGGCCTGAAAAACTCAACGTGGTCTGGAACGGCCGGCTCGACTTCGACGGTCAGACGGCCCGGTTCATCGATCAGGTTGTGGCCACCGGTGCTGGCACGGTCGTTCGCTCGGGGTCGCTCGACGTGGTGTTCCACGAGGCCTTCGACTTCGGGGCCGACAGCCGCACTCCCAGGCGCGGCCAGCAGCCCGACGTGGCCCGGATCGCCTGCGGTAGTGGAGTGAAGATCGAAAATGAGTCGCTCGATGATGCGGGCGAGCGATCGCTGCAGCGGCTTTATGTTCGCGACCTCGTGATCGATCGGGCCAGCGGCGACGTCTCGGGCACAGGGCCGGGGCGGCTTACGAGCACCCGCACCGGTCAGCCGCCGGCATTGAGCATTCCGAGCGGGCCCGGTGCAACTGGTCCCGCCGGGCAACCGCTGGTGGCCCCGAGCCGGCCGGCGGGCCTTTCTTATTTGGGTGTGGACTTTCAGCAAGGACTCCGCGGCAATATCCATCGCCGCATGATGGAGTTTCACCAGCGGGTCGAGGCGATCCACGGACCAGTGGCCAGCTGGGACGACGCGCTCGATCCGCACGCGGCCGCTGGCTTGCCCAAGGGCGTGGTCCTGATCTCCTGCGACGTGCTCGGCGTCGGCCAGGCTCCGCTGCTACCGGGCCAGTCGCGGAGCACGCTCGAACTCGGAGCTGGAGGCAACGTGCTCGTGGAAGGAGAATCGTTCACAGCACGCAGTGCTCGCCTCTCGTGGAGCGAGGCCAAGGATCTGCTCGTGTTTCAGGGCGACGGCCGCAGCGATGCCCAGCTTTTCCGCCAGTTGGAGGTGGGAGGCCGGCCATCGACGGCTTCGGCAGGCAAAATCCTGTATTGGCGCGGGCTCAATCGCGTGGACGTCGAAGACGCCCGATATCTTGATCTTGATCAGCTTCAGGGAGGCCCAACACCCCAACTGCCTGCCAGCACACCATCGCGTTCGGGTCAGCCCGCGTCGTTTGTGCCACGGCCAGTGCCGGGCACGTGAGCATGGTCAGCTAGCCAATTTAAAAAAGCAGGGTGTGCGACTCCGGAGCAAGCTCCCTGAGCGGAAAATGTGGCGATGGCGCTGGGTGCAGCCAGTGGGCACC
>ERZ889217.330-NODE-330-length-30444-cov-18.795452_pt1 | contig 30444 bp, 20 predicted proteins | sample MGYA00521098_ERZ889217 | MGnify/ENA primary metagenome ERZ889217 (study PRJEB32303, sample SAMEA104408613) | aquatic metagenome | biome: Brackish water; feature: Pelagic; material: water | place: Baltic Sea | collected 2014-06-10T22:04:00 | depth 2,362 m ... | reverse complement strand
AATCTCCGCGCTCATTTCCGCACGACAGTGCCATTCGTGTCAGGAACCTTTTCCCTGCCCAAATGATGCTGCCTCGCGGGCGTGAAAAAGGTTCCTGACACCTTTTTTCCTCAATCGGCCGGCGACTCTGCCGGGGCCAGGGCGGGTTGCTTCTTCGGGCCAAGTTTGCCGAGCGAGATTCCGTCGGGACCGAAAAACTCCACGCTGCCTTCACGGCTTTCGGCCGTGGTGCCGATCGCCACAGAATCATGGCCGTCGCCATCGCGAATTTCGATCCGTCCTCCGCCTCCCCCGTCAACGCGGCCGGCGTGGATGAGAATCTGCTCGCCCTGTCCTTCCTTTTCAAAGACCGCCAATTCGCGGCAGAAGATCCCATCGGCCACGAGCAGTCCTACTTCGATCCCCTCGAATTCTGCTTTGCCAGCCTTGATCAGGCCCCGCCCGTTCAGATCCCGTTCCCCTGATCCAGCGCGAAGGGCCAGACCGATGGCGAGCAGCAGCAGCGGATACACCGTCCAGCGTTCCTTGACCGTCATCGGCACCTCGCACCCTGAGAAACCACGCACCAATACCCAAACGGCTGCCGCGTTCCTGTCAATTTAGTCGCCGTGCTTCTGCCTCAGCCGGGCCGAGAGCCGGAGGACGTGGTGCACCCGCTCGAATTGGTCGAGCCAGTCCGCCACAACCGCAGCAATGGCGTTGTGCGGCGGAGGCACGGCACCGGTCGGGCAACTGTTGCCAAGTTGTGCGGTGGCGGCCGCCCGATAGGCCGAAAGCGTGCGGTCGCCAAAGAACATGACCGGCGTGAAGTCTTCACTGAAAAATGCTGCCACAGGCACCCGTTGGCCGCCGCAAACCTTGAGGTGGGCTGCGATCTCGGGAAGGGCGTCGCGGTCGAGCAATCGCAGGTCGATGGCCGGGGCCGCCTCGGCGAAGTGGGCGAAGATCGGGCATTGATTGACGCAGTCGCCGCACCAGGCCCCGGAGAGCACGAGCACCGGCATCCGACGTGAGAACCCACCGAGTAGAGCCCGCTGGTCAGTCGTGAGTTCCACGCGGGAATGAAAGGCCGCCCAGCGATCGCGTTGCTCGGGTGTGGCGTGGCGATCGAGAAATGCCTGGTACGGCAGTGCCACGGCAAAGGTTGCGGCCCAAGCTTCGGCTGTCGGCGGGGAACCGGCTCCAGTGAGTTGCGGCGTCGCATCGGAGAGTGAGGCGTTGATGGTCATAAGTCCGAGGATCCTCGAGTGGTGGGGCAGCGGCTTTTTTCTCACCAGAGCAGAGATGATACGTGGTCGCTGATCCCAGCGATGCCCCTGCAGTCTTCGCAGGTTGCCAGGGTCACTGTCAAAGTGCAAAACCCGGGCGAATCGGGTGGGATTTTTTCGTACTCACTCGACCGCTCAATCGGCCTTGACCCAGAAAAAAAGGCCCCCTACTGTCCCCCCGCCTGAAGGCCATGGGGTTGGTCAGCCGACCGCCCCGCTCGGCAACGGTGAAGGCACGGAAGCCAACACCCGAGTCGAGCTGACGCAAGAACTCCCGTACCGTCCAATCGCTCCCGGAAACGGTTCAGGTTCTCCGCCCCCCTGGGGCCTGGACCGTTCCGGGGGCCTTTGCTTTCTTCGTCGCTCCGGTGCCGGCCCCGGCCGTCTCGCGAGAGCCGGACGGCGCCTGGGCGGCTGAGGGCATCGCCCGCGCCATGTAACCCATGAGTCGAGATCGCAGCAACAAAGCGGCGCAGCACGTTCCCGCGAGTCGGTGTTGTGACTCGCAGCCCGAACCGTCCGCGCATGAAAAAGCCCCGGCTGGGCGGGGTCTCGCAGCATCCTGCGATCCCCTGCACAACCGGGGCATGGAGGCGGCGGGAGTCGAACCCGCGTCCCGTGATGTTTTGATACGAACGTCTACGTGTGTATCCGGTCGATTTAAATCTCGCCCACGCGCCCCCGGCCGACAGGGTTCGTCGCAGACCAGCCCGGAACTTTTTTAGCCCCGACCGTACTAGGCGGTGAATCAGGGCGAGTCGGATTTGGCGACCGATTGGGAGGCCCTTCCGACTGGGGCCATCGCTCGGGGCTACTTAATTAAGCAGCCAGAGAAAACTGAGCTTCGTTAATTGAAGCTTGGTCGACTTTTTGCGTGGCCCGCCGACCAACCACGACACGCAATCCGTATCTCCAGCATCCGGTCGAAACCGGTACGCCCCCGGTGTCTGTCCGATCCCAGGCCCAGCCTGGCGGCTGAAACCTCCTCGCCGCGACAGCCACGTTGGCCGCCGGCCCGGAAAGGCGATCGACCAGCATTCTACGCCGAAACGGCATCGGCTGTATCGGTCGTGCGGCCAGCCGACCTGAATTCCCCAAAAAAAACTGGACCGACGGCAAGACGCGGCTCCTGCGCCACGAGATACTTAAAGGACACGCTGCGTGGTCGCCTGCCTACCAGGGGCCGGCGGTAGCCGCAGCCGTGTACCCCGTGGTTTCCACCTCCCAGCCGTCATTGACGCTCCTTTCATGACAAACGTACACTTCCAGACGACGCCGACCCGCTCCCTTCTCGCAGGTTGTTTCATGGACGCGATCTGCCTCAGCCTACGGCGACTCGTGCCGGTAGCGCTGTTGATCGCCGTAGGCCTCGTGGCCACGGGGCAGGTCGGGGCCCAGGAATGGGCCCGCAAGATGTTCACAGTGACAAGCCACAACTTCGGCACCGTCGCCAAGGGTTCGAAAACGGAATACCGGTTCGTGTTCCGCAATATCTACGAGGAAAATCTGCACGTGGTGGGCGTTCGCACGAGCTGCGGGTGCACCTCCCCGACGATCACAAAGCAAGACCTCGCGACCCATGAGACAGCCGAGATTGTCGCGACATTCAACACCCGCACATTCCTCGGCCAGCACGGCGCCACGCTTACCGTCACCTTCGACAAACCGTTTTATGCGGAAGTGCAACTGCGGGTGGCAGGCAACATTCGTGGTGATGTGATGTTTGATCCCCCATTTGTCGATCTTGGCAATGTTGACCTGGGCAAGGGGGCCGAGCGGCAAGTGCGGGTGACTCATGTCGGCAGCTCACCCTGGGAGATCAAAGATGTCCGCAGCGCCAACGCCAATTTCGAGGTCAGTCTTTCCAAGCCGACTCACACCGGCTCGAAAACCGTTTACGACCTCGTGGCACGGCTCAAGCCCTCTACGCCGCCAGGCTATCTCAAGGGTCAACTGATTCTCGTGACCAACGACTCCCGAGCCACCCAGATCCCGATGGACGTGGAGGGGCGGGTGGTGGCCGAGGTGACGGTGAGCCCGCAACTCCTGGCGCTTGGCGCGGTGACGGCCGGCGAGAGCGTGACCAAGAACGTGGTGATCCGGGCCAACCGGGAATTCAAGATCACGGGCGTGTTCTGCTCCGATGGCTGCCTCACCTGCGAGCCGAAAACAACCGCGGCCAGGGTGCACATTCTGCCGGTGACGTTCCAGGCCGGCGACGCGGCCGGCAAGGTGGAGCGAGAACTCAAAATCGCCACCGACCTCGGCGAAGGTGCGGTGCCGATCGTGACGGTGCAGGCTCAGGTGGAAGCCGCCGGCGACGACGGGGCTGCCCTGGTGCCCACTGCTGACCAGGCAGCCAGCCTGCCGTAGGGGAAAACCCTGGCTTGACCTCGCCGGGCCCGCCTGGGACTCTCCTCAACCCTCGAGGAGCCTGCCTTGTTTCGCGTCTGCATACTCTGCCTGTTGGTGTTCGTGGCCAGCAGCCGCGCATCGGTCTCGCACGCTGAACCGGCCCCATCCGGCGTTGCCAGTCTCGCCGATCAATTGACCACTGGGCTGAGGGCCCAGGCTCCGGCTGAAGTCGCCTTCTGCGAAAAAGTGGCCGACCTTGTTGAGCGGGGCAGGCTACCCGAAAAGTATGTTGACTCGGCCTATAGTTACGCGATCAATCGTGGGCGAAAATACCCCTTCCCGGCCTTCGAACGGATCATTCGTCTTCAGGCTTCGAGGCTGGGGGTGACCCTGTAAGCGGCGGTTGCAGTCGCAGCACGGTGTAATGGTCGTTGGCGTAGAGCCGCTCAAAGGGCAGCTCTGCAAGCCCCGGTACCGAAAGTGGCACGATCGCGAGCGAAGCCCCGTAGCGTTTGGCGATCAGTTGCAGTCGGTCCTCGCCGAGTTCCGCGGTGGAGGCCACCCGGTTTGCCATCGAGCCATCCTGCGAAAAGCAGTCGATGAATCGCCGCCGCCAGGCCACGAGCGCGGGAGCATCCTGGGGGCTGTTCTTCCAGCAAACCACCTCCGGCAGGCCGGTCCGCCAGATGAAATTTCCTGCCCCTTGAGGCGTGAGTGCACAGTCGCCCGGCTCGGCGTTGCCCCGCACCCATTCGCAGATGTCAACCCAGGCCGGGGCGATCACCCGCTGATCACTCCGGGCGGGCAGTTGACGGCCGGATAGAGGCCAGTGCAGTGATTGAGCCGCAAAGTCGGCCAGCACCAGCACGGTCACTACCGCCCGCACGAGTCGAGGCGCGAGCGGCAGGATTCGACGGCAGGCCGCGTCGCTGCCGAGCACGGCCGCGACGGTGGCTGCCTGGGCCAGCGGCACGGCCACATCGCCGAGTCGAAACCAATAAAATCGCAGCATTCGGTGGGCCAGCGCCGGGGCCCAGGGCTCGATGGCGGAGATCGCCAGGCCGGCCAGTGAGATGCCAAGGGCCGTGAGCGTAAACGTGATCAGGCGGCCGCGGGCCGGCGTGGGGGGCTCCGCCCGGGAGAGCAGCCACCAGGCGATGATCGCCAGCAGGTGGCGGGCCAAGAGGCCGGGGGCAAACGTCCAAACAGCGAGATGGTGGGGGAGCCGCTCCACGACGTGGATCCGCGCGGCCTCCGTCTGCGTAGCGGCATCGACCCCTGCATTCATCGCCAAAGCCGGTAACACTCCCGCCGCCGCCAGAAGACAGCCGGTGAACACGAGCCCCGCCCTGAGCCCGAAACGTGAAACCGGCTGTAACAACGGCGGCGACAACACGCGCGCGACCGACATCGCCACGAGGGCCCAGCCCCCCACGATCGGATGGAAGGCCGTGGCGGCCCCCAGCAGGCACCATCCGGCCGCGAACCGGTCACGCAGCCACTCGCCCAGACCCCCGAACACCAGCGCCCAGGCAAACACCTTCGCCTCGCAGCCACCAAGCACCCACTCGCCCGCCGCAGTCGTGTGCCGCAGCGTGAGGGAAAAGACCGCTGCGGCAACGAGCCGCTGCCAGACACCGCCGCTACCGGGGCCTCCCGGCAGCAGTGGCAGCACCGCATGCCGAAAGCCGACCGCCACGGCCAGCCAGCCAAACACCCGCCCCACCCAGGCCGCCTCATCAAGTGTGAGCCGGGCTACCAACGGTCCCATGAGCGAATAGAAAAAAGCATGCGCGTCGGCTGTCTCGAGAAAGAAATCACCCGTCACCCAGGAGGGGTCGGCCGCGTGCCGTGCCTTTGTGAGATACACCGACTCGTTGCTATCGGGCACGGGCCAGCAGCCCGCGGCGGCAAACACGAGGGTGATCGCCAGCACCTCCACCGCAGCCCGGGGCCAATTGCCACCCCGCGTCCCTTCGATCACTGGACCGGCCTCGAGTATCAAACCAGCGTCGTTCATCGATCATCCCTCATACGACCCTACCCACAATACCGGGTACGCCCCAAAAAGCCGATGGCGGGCGGTCGGCGATTGCTGTGAACACCGAAATCCAGGCTGCCATCGTCCACCATCCGCCAGAGCCGACGCCGGTCGGGTAGAATCTGCGGGTTGCTGCGGCTCACGAGCCGTGGCCGATTCCTAGTCTTCGGCCCCCCGTTATGACTCGTATCCTCCTGACTGGTGCGACTGGCTATGTCGGGGGAGTGCTGCTGCCAAAACTCGAGCAGCGGGGTTACGCGGTTCGCTGTCTGGCTCGGCGACCGGGAAAACTAGCCGGACGAACGGGACCGGACACGGAGGTGATGGCGGGCGATGCCACTGATCCGGCTGATCTCGCCCGGGCCTGCACGGGCATCGACATCGCCTACTGGCTCGTCCACTCGATGGAAAGCGGCGTGGACTTTGAGCGGGCCGACCGGCTGGCGGCCGAACGGTTTGCCACCGCGGCGTCCGCCGCGGGAGTCAAGCGGATCATCTATCTCGGTGGTCTCGGGAACGACGACGACCGGTTGTCGGCCCATCTCCGCAGCCGGCACGAGGTCGGAGCGATTCTGCGCGCAAGCGGCCTCGATGTGATCGAATTTCGGGCCTCGATCGTCGTCGGGGCGGGGAGTTTTTCCTTCGACCTTGTTCGCACGCTGGTCGAACGGCTTCCGGTCATGATCTGTCCGGCCTGGCTCGCCACTCCCACCCAGCCGATCGCGATCACCGACGTAGTCGCCTACCTTGCGGCCGCCGTCGAACTGCCCCAAGGCGATCCGCGGGTTTTCGAGATAGGCGGGCCAGACAAGGTCTCCTACGGCGCGATCATGCAGGAGTATGCCCGCCAGCGAGGCTTGCGGAGGCTGATGATTCCGGTACCGGTGCTCACACCAAGGCTGTCGAGCCTGTGGCTGAAACTGGTCACGCCCCGATATTCGAAGGTAGGACGCAAGCTGATCGACGGCCTCAAGAATCCGACCGTGGTCACCAACGATGCCGCCAGCCGTGAGTTTTCGATCGTGCCGCGGAACCTGGCCACGGCCGTGCTCGAAGCGGCCGCGCAGGAAGACGGTGAGTTTGCCGGTAAGCGGTGGGCCGACTTCGCGGATGTCGAGGATCTGCCGTACCGCTACGGTGGGACCGCCCGGGGCTCACGGCTCGTCGATCACCGGCGGGCCGAAGTTGCGGTGACTCCCGCTCGGGCCTTTGCTGCCATCGAACGGATCGGCGGACGCCATGGCTGGTATGCCCACGATTGGCTCTGGAGCCTGAGGGGCTGGATCGACCAGACGATCGGCGGACCGGGCATGACCCGCGGACGCACCGATCCAGACCGCCTGGTCACAGGCGACAGCCTCGACTGCTGGAGGGTCGAGATCTGCGAGCCTCCCCGGCGGCTGCGGCTGGCTGCAGAGATGAAACTGCCGGGCCGTGGCTGGCTCGAATTCGAGGTGGTGCCCCGCGACGGCCACGTCACCATCCATCAAACGGCGGTCTTTGATCCACGCGGCCTTGGCGGCCTTGCCTATTGGTACGCAATCTGGCCACTCCACGAACTCATCTTCCGCCAGATGCTGGCCGGCATCGCCCGCCACGCCGTCCAGCCTGCCCTGCTCGACTCGTAACCTCGCGTTGACTGTGCGGTAGCAGACTGGAGAGTGGAGCGACTGCCGCCGGATGCGGCGACCGGGGCAACCCCGGGCGTTTTCTCCGGACGGATCCCACACGATCTCGGCCGGCCTGGCCCTGGCTCTGCTACGAGGTCGGACGAACGAGATCCTCGAGCAATTTCCCCATCGCCTCGGCCTGGATCGGCATCTGAACCAACCGGCGGCGATCGTCGAGCCGGGCAGTGCCGGCGAGGGCCGCCTGGTTGATCCCGGAGATCAGAATGGCCGGCACCGTCGCAAGAAAGGGATCGCTCGTGAGGGTATTAAAGGCCTCGATGGCCTCTTCGCCGAGCGAGCGGCAACTGATCACGAGGCAGTCGGCTGGCTGGGGCGTATTTGAGAATCGCTTCAAGGCCCGCTGGGGATTCTCGGTGAGCAACACCCGGTAGCCGAGCTTCGCGAAAAACTCCCGCAGGGCCTCTTGCGCCCGCTCCGAGGTCTCCACCAGCATCACGCTGCCCTTGTGGGCAGTCGGAGTCGAGGCTGTCGCGACAACGGCCGGGCGTGCTGCGACAGCGGTGGCGGGACCGCCGCCATCAACGCGGCGGGCAATCAGCGCCTCGGCCTGCCGTCGCACGTCTCCGGCGGTCTGCCAGCGTTCAAGCGGATCGAGCTGGAGCATCCGCGAGACGAAGTCGACCACATCCCGCGGGAGCTGCGGGCACCGCACGCCGAGCGGCGTCGCGCCCGAGAAGCGTTGCGGGTTGGCTCGCTCGCTGCGGTCACGGGTTTCGGTCAGGGCTGCGACCCCCGCAAAAGCCAGGTAGGCGATCGCCCCAAAAAAATAGATGTCGCTCCGGATGGCGTCGTCCTTCATGCCAGTGAGCTTCTCGAGCGCGGCGTAATCGATCGTACGGGGCTGATCCAGCCGGCCGAGGGCACGGTCGCTCGAGTCGTCCACCCCTGCCAGACCGAAGTCCACGAGCTTGGCTTGACCGGTGGACGAGATCAGAACGTTGGAAGCCTTCAGGTCGCGATGAGTGACGCCGCGTCGGTGGGCGTATTCCAAGCCGCAGGCCATTTGGTGCACAAGATCGAGACCCTTGGGCACGTCAAGCGCTCCACGAATCCTGACGAGTTCTCGGAGGGTCTGGCCTTCCACGAACTCCATCGTGATGTAGCTCGTTCCGTTTTCCTCGCCGACCTCGTCGATGGCCACGATGTTGGGATGGCGGAGCATATGCCCCATCTCCCCCTCGTGGCGAAAGGCCTGACACTTGGCTGGGTCGTTGGCATAGCGATTGCGGAGCACTTTCACCGCCAGGATCCCGCCGGTCTCGTGATGAATCGCCCGGTAGACGCGGGCAAAAGAGCCGGACCCAACCTGGTAGAGCAGTTTGGCGTGGCCGAAGAAGTAACCCTGCCGCTCTCCTCGCAGGAGCCGTTCGAGCTGAAACCCGGTCAGCAATTCCCGTCGCACCAACGCCTGGCCCAATTCCGCCGCCGTGGCGGTGGAGCCCACCTCGTGCACGGCATCGGCGAGCGGCCCGGCGGGCATCAACTCGAGGTTGGTGACGAACTGCTCGAGTTGTTCTGCCGTGGCGGGCTTCATGGGCTGGCCGCGGCAGACCCGCGCGAAAGGATACCGGGAGAGGAAAACACAATCCTACCCCCTTAGCACTACCTTTTTTTTCGCCCCCCGCGACTTGCCGACCGATTTTTGACCTTTTTGCCCGCCTCGACCGGGGGCCCATCATCCCACCTCGCCACCTCGCCTTGCCCAATTCCTCTGGAGCCTGGCCATGGCAGCCTGGTACAAGCCCGTTCATCCCATTCTTTCGCGGCATTGGCCCCGCATGCGCCGTTTCTTCGCCACCACTCCCCGGAACGTTGTGATCTGCCTGACTGCCAGGGAAACAAGCCCCGGCTGGTCTTTCTGTCTATGCCAGAGCGGTGAAAAAGCGAGGATTTTCCTCGGTCTTGGATTGCCCTGGCTCCTGCTCGGAGCCGTGATCACGGCGACCGCGGCAGTCGGCGGCACGCTCGAGGAGGACTTCGAGGGGGTCGACCTCGCCTGGCGACTGGCGCCGTCCAGTCGAAACACGCACGTCCTCGAACACACGCGGTCCGCTGACTCGCCGCATCATGGTGCGGCCTGTGAACTGGCCGTGGTCGAGTCGGCCACAGCGGAGACGGTAGCGCTCGAAATGCCGCTGGCACCCGCGGCGGTGATCGACGAACTGCGGGCCTCGCTCTGGGTGCGGACAAACCTCCCGGCCACCCGGCTCGCCTTTCGCGTGCAACTCTCGAGCCCGCCCGGTCAGGGCCGAGATGCCATTGAATTGCTCGTGCCGGGCTCGGTGGCCCTCGACGTGGACCGCTGGGAGCGGCTCGAGGTAGGCGACCTACCCCGGCAACTGGCCCGCCGGCTCCCGGCCCTGCGATTGGAGCATGGCGCTGATGTGACGCTCGAGGGCGCTCTGGTCACGGGCCTCGTGCTCGACGCCGCAGCCCCCCCTGGACGACACCGATTTGAGCTGGACGAACTGCGGGTGACGGGCTTGGTTTCGGCGGCCACCGTGCAGGACCCATTGGTCCGGCCCGTGGCAGCCGACAACCCGGTTTCTTCTGATCCGCCCGCCGGCCTTGCCCGCGGGGTGCTTGAAGTGGCCGGCCTCCCGTTCTTTCTTCGCTCGATCGACTCAAACGGCGAGCCCTTCGCCGTATTGGCGGAACTGGGTTTCAACGCCGTGCGACTGCCGGCTCCCGCGAACGCCGACCAACTGGCCGAGGCCCGGGCCGCCAGCGTGTGGGTGATCTGTCCGCCGCCACCGATCCCCGACATCGATCTCCGCGATCCGGAGAACGTACCAATGCTTCGCAACTGGGATCGGGTGTTGGCCTGGGACCTGGGCACTGGCCTGTCCGAAGACAGCCTGGACGATCTGGCCGAGCAGGGCCGGCGGATTCGGGCCTGCGATCCCCGCTCGGGCCGGCCGCTGATCGGCTCGGCCGACTCTGGCTTGCGGGGAATTTCGCGGCACCTGGACATGCTCGTGGCCCGGCGGACGGTGCTGGGGACAAGCCTGGAACTGATCGACTGGCTCGAATGGCTGAGGGAGCGGCCGCGTTTGGCCCGACCGGGCACGCCCCTTTTGTGCACCCTCGGTACCGAAATCGATCCGGCGGCGGCCCGGCAGGCGGCAGCCCTGGCCGGAATCGGCGGCCGTGGCCTGGCGATCGATCCCGAGAGCCTGGTGCTGGCCTCGTTTTCGGCCGTGGCCGGCGGGGCCCGCGGCATCCTGTTTACGTCCTCGCGGCGGCTCGACGACGATGACGCCGAGGCCCGGATGCGGGCTGCGGCTGTCCGCGAGACGAATCTCCGGCTTCGGGTCTTGGAGCCCTGGGGCGCGGCCGGTCGGTTTGCCTCGCGGGCCAAAACTAGCAGCCCCGAGGTGCAGGCGTTTGTGATGGAGGCCGCGCGGGCTCGGATCGTGCTGGCCTGGCGGTGCGTGCAGGGCTCGCAGGTGGTCGCCCGGAGGTATGAGGGCGCTGACGTGCCCGGCGAGGATGCGTCGCTCACGATTCTTGTGCCCGGGGTGCCCGAAGCCCACCGGGCCTGGGAGGTTGCCCCCAGTGGACTGCGGCCGGTCCGCCAGCAGCGGGTGACCGGTGGCGTGTCGGTCACACTCGACGCCTTCACCACCCACGGGCTGGTGCTGCTCAGTGGTGAGCCGGCGATCACGGGGCATGTGCAGGATCTTGTCCGCACGCTCGCTCCGCTCGAACTCGCCTCCGCTCGCGGGCTGGCCTCCCTGTCGCTCGCGAGCGCGGGCGAACTGCTGGGCCGTTTGCCTCCCCAGGCGCTGAGTGGGCCGCCGCCGGTGGCAGCCGTCGCGATGCTCACTGAAGCTGGGCGACTGGCTGCAGCGGGCGAGGCGCTGGTGACGACAGAGCCCGCAGCCGCCATCCGGTCGCTCCGGAAAGCGGCCGCCATCGCCGGTCAGTTCGAACGCCGGATCTGGGAGAACGCCGTCAAGGCGGAAGGATCGATGGTGGCGAATCCGCTCAGCGGGTCGGATGCCACACTCGGGGAAGCCTGGCAGTTCATCTCGGCCCGGGCGGCCACCCTCCCGGGTGAGGAACTGCTTCCCGCCGGCGACATGGAGCAGATCGCCGAACTCGCCCAGCGCGGCTGGCGGCACTTCGCCCGGCCCCAGGGAGAGATCCAGACGTCCGTGGACGTGATCCGATCACGGCCCGCGTCGGGCCAGGCCTGCCTGCGGATGATTGCGCGACCAGCCGATGCCAAGGCGGCACCAGTGGTCGTGGAAACTCCCCCGGTCTGGATCACAAGCCCACCCATGGCCGCCCCGGCCGGCAAGCTGATTGCGATCTCGGCCCAGGTCTGGGTGCCCGAGCCGATCACGGGAAGCGTGGATGGCCTGCTGGTCTTCGATTCGCTTGGTGGCCCAGCCCTCGCCGAACGCGTGGGACCGAGCAAAGACTGGCGGCGGCTCGTGCTCTACCGGATCGTGCCTCCGGAGTCCGCAGGTGAGCCTGTGACCGTGACCTTCGCACTCTCCGGACTCGGCGAGGCGCGAATCGATGATGTTTCGGTGACGCCGCTGGAGCGAGTGTCGGGCGGCACGCCCGCCGCACTCGTCTCAACGCCCCGCGGCCAGCCAGCCGGGGCCGGCTTTCCCTCGCCTGCCGATCTGCTGCGGGCCGCACCACTGCCAGCGGCACAACCTGCTCCGCCGCCGCCGGCAGCAGGCCTTGCCGGCACGTCCTCCGGACCATCGCCGTCCGCCGGCCCGGCCACGGCCGCCTGGCCCGGCGCGAGCCTCGCCTGGCCAAAGCTCAATCCCTTCACGTCGGCCAACGAGCCTCCACCAGGCCCTGGCGGCGGCACCGTTGACCCGTTCAGGCGGGCCCGCGGCAGCGCGACCACTTCGCCCTAGGGCGCATCTGAGATAGCTGGAGCGACGATTGAGCAGACTGAGCAGGGGAGGCGAGGGGGTCGGCAAACGCTCGCGGAGCATGAGGGCGTATCCTCGCCCGCGACGCGACTTTTCCCGCCCCCGAGCCGGTGCTCCACGGAACTCGAATGCCGACTAGTCAACGCTTGTCACACCCTCGGCTGCCCAGTGTCGGAGCAGGGGGCTACCAGGCTGAGTTTCACGACCGCGTGCGACGGGCTGCGTGGGCCCAGTGACCACCGAGCGCAGCTCGGGCCCGGGCGTCAACTTCATGGATCCGGGCCACGCAGAGGTCGAACAACTCCCGCTCGGTCAGGGCTGCCACCTCCGCGGCCGAGATGATTCGGCCAAACTCCAGCCGAACCCGCCCCGGCCGGGGAAAGGATCGCGTGCGCGGCCAGCACTCGAAGGCCCCCGCGATCGCCACCGGCACGATCGGCACACGCGCCCGCTTGGCGATCAGGGCGAAGCCCGGTTTGAACTCGGACAGCTGCCCGTCGAACGTCCGTGATCCTTCCGGAAAGATCATCACCGCTCGGCCCGCCTCGAGCCGGGCGATCACCGCCTTCATTGCCGTCACCATCGAGGCGTTGCGATCGATCGGCACCGCGTCGAGGGCTGCGATCACGGCGCCAAACGGTTTGAAATGGAAGAGCGAACTGCGGGCCAGGCTCGACAGCCGCCGGTCGCAGGCGAGCCCGAGCAGGAGTGGATCGAGGTGGCTCTGGTGGCTGGAGAGCACCAGCAGCCCGCCAGAGTCTGGCAGAGGTTCGGCGAACCGGGCCCGAACTCCCCACACCGCTATTCCGAGCGTACGGGAAAGCAGCCAGATCACCGCGTACAGGGCTCGGCCAACGGGGGAATGGTCCTTGGCCGTCGGCATCGCTGGACGCTCCCTGGCTCGCGGCTGGTCCCGTTCCGCCGGGCGAACACCGCGATTGGCAGAATCATGCATCAACCCGGCTCCTGGGGACGCCGTGCTTCCACCAACTCCACGAGCCGGGCGAGGACGTCCTCGGGCGAAAGTCCATCGGTCTGGAAGAGCACCGCGTCGGAGGCCGCTCGCATCGCCCCCACCGGCCGGCTGCGGTCTCCTTCGTCCCGCTGCAGTTGAGAAGCACGCACCGCTTCCAGCGAAAGAGCCGCTCCTCGGGCCAGCTCTTCCCGGTGCCGCCGCCGGGCGCGCTCCTCCGGCGAGGCGGTAAGAAATACCTTGAGTTCCGCCTGCGGAAACACTTCCGAGCCCTGATCGCGTCCTTCGGTCACGATGTCGAGCCCCTGGGCGAGCCGCCGCTGGAGGTGCTTCATCGCCTCCCGCACCGCCACCGTGTCGGCCACCGGCCGGGTCGCCTTCGTCACCCGCTCGGTTCGGATCGTCTCCGACACGTCACGGTCACCGACCAGCACGCGACCAGCATCAAACCGGATCGGCAGCGAAGCGGCCAGGGTGGCTAGGGCGGCCGCGTCGCCGAGTGAAATTCCCTGCTCCAGAGCTACCAACGCGACAGTCCGGTACATGGCGCCGGTGTCGAGGTAGCACCAGCCGAGCCGGGCTGCGAGGGCCCGGGCGGTTGTGCTCTTCCCTGCCCCGGCCGGACCATCGAGCGTTACGATCATGCCAGATTCTCCCGACCGCTGACCGGCTTTCGAACCGGTGCCGCAAACTCGAGCTCCAGGTGGAGCCATTGGTATCGTTGGAGAAACACTACGGTGCTACGGCCATCGACCGCAACGTGCACCTGCGGCAGCGGCTGTCCATCAAAGTCGATCGCGGTTGCCCGGCTGACCTGGTGAGCCCACTCGATCCGCACCTCGCCACTACGGCCCACCGATTCGACGAGGCCGACCCGCTGCCGTGCCGCCCCCGAGTCGCCCCCCTGCGCGTGGCCCGTCAGCCGCACGGTTGGCGGAAATTGTGGCCCCGGCTGGGGAATCTGCCCGGCGGCGATCGCCACCGCCGCCTCCCAGGGCCGCTCCAAGCCCGCGGCCACGGCCAACCGGTGCCGAATTGTCACACCGCTCGCAGGCAAGACGCTATCAAGCACGTGCGGACTCGTCAGCAGATGCCAGGGAAGCCCCCCGGTGAGGATCACGATTGCATCGCTCGGGGGCTGAGCCACCGCCTGAGACGATCGCTCTGGAACGATCTCGATGAAATGCGGCGCGGCGAGCCTGGTTCGCTCGGTGATCACCGATTGGAGATGGAGGCTCCGGCGGATTTCGACCGCCTCATTTTCGTGCCAGGCAAAACGGCAGGCGACATGCTCTTCCAGTGGTGGGCCGCTCAGGGGGCGGTCGATGGTCACCTCTATATCGAGCACGGCCAGGGGCAGACCGGTCGCGAGCATCAGCTTCTGGGTGTACCGGCCTGCCACCTGACCCGTAGCCGTCACCAGCCGGCCCCGGCTTACGAGCCGACCCTGGGCAGCATCGCCCTCGCGGTGGATTGCGTCGGCCTCCATTCGGGTGAACAAGGCCCGGTCATCGGCAGCCTCCCGAACTCCCGGCCGAGCCGGGCTCGTGGTCCGCAGGGCAAGTTGTTGCGAGAGGCGATTGCCCCGATCCTCGGGGCGGCGCAGCGACAACAGGCCGCCCGTGCGGGGGTGGACCTCGATTCGCACCAGCTCGTTGTCGAGCAGGAAGCGATCGTTCTCCCGGCGGCGGCCCAGGAGCGTAGCCAATCGCGTGATCCGGCTTCGACCGGTAGCGAATCGCGGGGCGGGTTGCGTCGGGCCCGCCGGGAGCAGCGGTCGCCAGGACCGCTCCGCTGCGAACAGCTCCTCGGCCTCGACCGTTGTCGCCGCGATGGCCGTTTCGATGCCCACCCGATCAACCGGCAACGCCGAAGGGAACGCGTCGGGCTCGAAGCTTGCCGTTGCCGCCGTGTCGACCGTCTCCGCCACAAACGCGGAGGGAGTGACAAACCGACCGAGCAGGCCGCTCCACTGGCCGATCCGCCGCAGGAGGCGATGCCAGCGGCTCGCGGCCCCGGCGTAGCTGGCAAATTGAAGGACAGCCACATGATCGCGATCCATGGCATCGGCGAGCACGGCGGGAATGGCCAGCACGCTCCCGGCATAGCTCGCATCGAGCGGCACTCGAGCGGCGGTGCCGACGGAGCCCCCACCGGTACCTTCCCAGAGAATTCGTCCGCCGCCGGGATCCGGCAGCGGGGAGCCGTCGCACAGGCTCCAGATCGCTGACCGATACCCGAGACCACGGAGCACCTGCGGCAGGATGGCCGAAGAGCCACCAGTCATTGCCGCCTGACAAACCGGCACTGCCGCCACATGGTCCTGCCAGGCGGCCCGGCCGGCCGTGAACGAGGCCAGGATTGCCTCCGGGGCCAGCCGATCGAGCGGTGTGTCGTCATCCCGACCACCGCAGGGCTCGACGCGACCGGCGGCCACAGCCGCTCGCAGGGCAGCCAGAGCCGCTGGCTGCGTGGTGGCGAGTTGGCGGAGCGTGTTCCCCGTGGCCACCACGGCCAGTGGCACGGGGCTGTCCAGCTCGGCCAGGAGCGGGCCACCGGAAGCCGGCCCCGCGAGCAGAACCAGATCAAGCGCCCAGGATTCCACGGGATAATACCGAGCACGACTCGCGTCCAGGCAGGCAAACGCTTCGCCGAGCCGTTCGCGCACCGCCTCGGTTTCAGAGGCGACCGCCGCTCGGGCTGCCTCTAAGACCAGGTCGGTAAATCCGGTCGTGCCCAACGAGGCGTCGGTCCGCATCCGCCTGGCCAGCAATTCAGCCAGCAGCGCGGCCAGGCCGAGCGCCTGAAAGTCGTCGCGATGGAGCTCGCCCGGGAGGGACCCAGCGTCGCCCTGGCAGCCCACTCGCCGGGCTAGCTCAGCAGTGATCGCCGCCGGCGACTCGAGCCCGCGGATCAGACGAGCCGTGGCCTCCGGGGCGGTGAGCGCGGAAAACGAATCATCCCAAGTGACCGGTACGATTCCCAACCGTACCGTGTCGGGCAGCCCGGCGTGCACCGACGCCCAGTCGGGCACTGTCTCGCAGGCGGCGAGGATCGCGGGATGCCAGGCCGCCGTCCAGGCAGACAAAAGATCCTCGGCCTCCCGTGGCTCTGGAGCCGACGGCAGGTCGTCGAGCGTGTGGCAGGGCAGGAAGACCGTGAGGCGGCGGGCGTGCATGGTCAACCGAGTGTAATGCCGCCAGCCCGCGGCCAACCTGGGGCGGGTTTGACACTGCCCTCACCACGTTTTTACGATTGATTCATCAAGAAGTGGGTCGAGCGGGAAAACGGACGCTAGCCTATCTCCGGTTTCGTGCCCGTGTCCGGCCCCTCATTCACCGAGAACCACCGGACCCATGCCCGCCAGTCCATACGTCTGGGGAATCGATATCGGCCGAAGCAGCCTCAAGGCGCTTCGTTGTCGCGTATCGCCGACCGACCCTCGGCGGCTGGTGGCCGAAGAGGTCGAGTGCATCGAATACCCGATGATGCTCACCCAGGAAGAGGCCAACCCCGTGGAACTCGTGCGGGCGGCCCTGGCGGAACTCACCTCCCGCCACGACCTGGCAAGCGACCGCGTGGCCGTGGCCGCCCCCGGACAGTCAGGGCTTTCGAAGTTCATCAAGCTCCCGCCGGTCGAGGCCAAAAAGATCGCGGACATCGTCAAGTACGAGGCGGGCCAGCAGATTCCATTTCCCCTCGACCAGGTCGTGTGGGACTGGCAGCGGCTGGCCACCGGGATCGAAGAGGGTGGATTTGTGATGGATGCCGAGGTCGCCTTGTTCGCCATGAAGAAGGAGCAGGTGGCTAAGGCGCTGCTCCCCTTCGACGAGGCTGGCATCGACGTCGAGATCCTCCAGCTCGCTCCGATCTCGCTGGCCAACATGGTGATCTTCGATCAGCTACCCGACCCGGCCACGGTCGATCCCGATGATCCGCCGCCGTCGGTGGTGCTGGTGTCGATGGGTGTGGACGCGACCGACGTGGTGGTGACCAACGGCCTGCGGATGGCTCAGCGAAGCATGCCGATCGGCGGCAAGCGGTTCACTCGGGCACTGGTCGAGGAGATGCAATACACCTTCGCGAAAGCCGAGTCGGAGAAGCGAAACGCCGTTCATGCGGCGGATCCCAAGGCGGTATTCCGGGCGATGCGGCCGGTCTTCAATCAGTTTGCTTCGGAACTGCAGCGGTCGCTGAACTACTTCACGAGCACCGACCGCAGCCTGAAGATCGGCACAGTGTTTCTCGTGGGCAACGCTGCCAAGCTTCGCGGGCTCTCCGATTTCGTCGGCAAGCAGTTGGGCGTGGATGTGCAGCGGCTCGACACCTTCACCGGGCTCGAGGGACCAGGCGTTGCCACACCGGCCTTTCGGGAGAACCGGCTGGGGTTCGGCACCGCCTACGGCCTCGCCCTCCAGGCCGCCGGGGCTGCCACGCTCCGCACCAGCCTGCTGCCCAAGGAGATCACCTTCGATCGGATGGTGAAGGCCAAGCGGCCCTGGATCGTAGCCGGGCTCCTCGGCCTGCTTGCCGCCGGCCTGTTCAACTTCGTCGGCTGGTTCTTCGCGGCCGGCTCGTATGCGCCAGCCAACTACACCTCAGCCTTCGCCGCCTCCGACAACACGAAGTCGCTCTCCTCGAATGCGAAGAGCGGGTTTGAAACCGCCGAGCAGCAACTCCGAGGCACCGCCAACTGGCAGCGGTATCTGGTCGAGGCGCACGATCGCAGGTTTCAGGCGATCGATCTGCTGCGGACCATTCAGACGGTCCTGCCGCGGGATCCCGAGGGCACAACGGTCGAGAATCCGGCCGACCGCGAGGAAATCATCATCGACTCGCTCGACATGGAGTTTTTTCCCGATCTCTCCCCCTGGTTTGCGGGCGTGCAGGGCGACTGGCGGCTGACACTCGCGGCTGCGCAGGCCGACGAGGCAGGCCGACCGAATTCCGAAACTTCTGCAGCGCCGCCCGCCGAAGGCGATGCCGCCGATCCAGCGGCCGATTCGGCAGCGGTGGCCGAGGGCGATCCCGCCGCCGAAGGGGCCGGCGGCGGCGGGCCGAGCGGGCCGGGCTGGGTGGTCGAAATCTCGGGGCATCACTTCCACAACGAGCGGCGGCATTCGCCCCGAGAGGGCGCCCAGTTTGTTCGAACCACGCTCGTCCGAGGGCTGCTCGGCCATGGCGATCCGGTGACGACAACGGCTGGGCCGAGGCAGGGCGAGCAACTCCAGGTCAAGGATCTCGGCATCAGCTTTCCCGTGATCGTGGCGGAGGAGCCGATCAAGCGAGTGGCGATCGACGGTGGCATGGAAGGCGGTGGCATGGAAGGCGGTGGCTTCGGGGGTCGGGGTGGCCGGTCTCCAGAGACCGGTGAGCCGGAGCCGGTCGAATTACGGCAATACTCCTTTGTGCTCCAGTTCGTCTGGCAGCCAACGGTTCCGGGTGGTGTGCCGCGGTCCGCGCCCGCGGCCGCCGAACCTCAGTTCTGATCAGGAAGCGATACCGAGCCCGATGGTCCAGATACCCGAATCCATCCGCCCCTACGCCGAATCAGTCGTGAAGTATCACTTCTGGATTCTGGCGGCGATTGTGCCGCTGCTCCTGATCCCTGCAGTGTTCGCTGCCAGCGGGGTGCTCGACAAATCGATCACGGCCAAGCGGTCGGAGATCGATGGTCACTTGTCGTCGCTCCAGCAGATTAAGGTCGAGACGGAGCACCCCAACGGCAAATGGGTGAAGACCGTGGAGGAGCGGACGGCGGCGGTCCGCTCCGACCTGCTCACTGAATGGAAGTCATTTTGGGAGAGCCAGGCACCGCTGCGAGTCTGGTCGGAGGATCCGCTCGGAAAAGACTTCGTGTCTGCGGTCACAGCCACTCGACCGGGGAAGCAGCCGTCGCTGCCTCGGGCCATGCTCGAGCGTTATCAGGATCGCGTCCGCGCGCTGGTCAGACAGTTGCCGCCGCGCATGGGGGCTACGGAGATGATGGAGGGTGACGCCGGTGGCTTCGGTAGCCGCCCCGGACCGTCGAAGGATCGGCAGCCCCGCCGGCCAGCCCGCGGGCGGGAGGGGCTGGGTGAAATGGGCAATTTGGAAGCGCGGGATCCGTTCGTCTGGGAGCCCGCGGATCAACAGCGGGTGTATCAATCCTTTGAGTGGGTTGAGCGTCCTTCCACCACCCAGGTGCTTTTGGCGCAAGAAGAGATCTGGATCTACGAGCTGTTTTGCGACGCGATCCGGGACTTGAACGCGGGCGAGACGGAGCCGGCCAAGGTGGCGATCTCGACAGTCCAGGAGCTAGCGATCGGCTATTCCGCAGCCGAAGACAAGCCGGGCGGTCAGGGTGAGAGTCGGGTGTTGCAGAAAGCTGCCGGCGGATTGGGTCTGGACGCGGCCATGGGTGGAGAAGCGGGCATGGAAGCCCGAGAGCCGGGCATGATGGAGCCGGGCATGGAGGGAGGCATGGGTGGGCAACGGCCGTCCCATCCTCGGTTCATGGGCACCAGCGGTGGTGGGGAGGATCGCCGCGGCTCGCGGATGCCGATGGGGCCCATGGAAGGAATGGAAGGCGAGGGGATGGAGACCGCAGCGGTCGTGTCACCGGAGGAAGCGCTGCGGCAATGGATCTACGTCGACTTCACCGGCAAACCCCTGCTAGCCAGCGAATTGGCGACGGCGCCCGATGCCCAACTACTCCATCTCATGCCCTTCACGCTCAGGCTCACAATGGACCAGCGGAAGATCGATCAATTGCTGGCTGAACTCGCGACCAAGGAGATCCCGATCGATGTTCGTCAGCTGCGGCTGAACCCGGTCGAAGGCCGCCACGGCGCTGCTGAAGGCCGGGGACGGGGCGGTGGCAGCCAGCGGGGTGGCGGTAGCCAGCGGGGCGGTGGGTTCGAGCGGATCGGAAACCAGGGCATGGGTATGGAAGGTGGCCGGCCCTACGACATGACGGTCGAACTCCGGGGCACGGTGGCCATCGCACAGCCACCCCGCTCGCAGGTCGTCGCCGGTACGCCCGATGCTGCCGAAGGGGTCGCGCCATGAAAGGCATCAAGTTGGGCGGGGTCGCAAGCCTGCTGGGGCGTCATGCCGAAAAGATCGGCGTGGCAATCCTTGGACTTGTCGCGCTTTTTCTCGCCTGGGGCGGCATCAGTGCCTTGCGTTCCAAGCTTGTGACCACGGAGCATGTGCCCGACGCGATCGCCACAATGGCCCGTCAGGCGGCTGAAAACATCGAGACTGCCGATGCTCCGCCGGCCGAGAAGCTGCCGCCACTCGAGCGGTTGGGGCCGCTTCTCGACCCCTGGCGGCCTCAGCAGGTGAAGATCGCTCCGTCTCAGATTGCCGCAGCCCCGCTGGCCCGGCCGCTCGTGTTGGCAGCCCGCACCAAGCGGGAGACACCGGTCGTGTTTCCGCTCGAGCGACTCCACACGGTGGCCGGTGTCGCCGTGCTTGAGGAACTCGACGATCCGGCAGGAATCGGTCGGGGCGGTATGGACCGGGGCGAACCCAATATTTATGGCGGCAGTGGTCTGGGCGGCGGGGGAATGCTCACCAAGGGCAGAATCACTCACTACGTGATCGTGGCCGGACTCATTCCGGCGGCCAAGCAGCAGGCTGAGTTTTTTCGCTGTCTCGGCGAGAGCGTTGAGAGCGGCGTTGGCGGAGGCCGCGAGGGTGGCGTCGACCGAAACCGCCCGGTCTGGACTGGCTTTCGGCTGGAGCGACAGGAACGCGCTGCCTCTGGGGGCGAGTTCGGTGAATGGAAAAAGCTCGATCCGCCAGCCCTTGCTGCCGATCCAGGTGGCGTTCGCGGCGGCCGCGGCGAGTTTGGGACTGCTGGCGGCGGGCTCCTGCCGATGGACTTTCGGCTTCAGGATCAGGAACGGGGTGCAATCGATTTTGAGACACCGCTTCCGCCTCGGGTCGTCGAGGATTCCTCCTGGGGCCCGAACACGGTCCACCCCTGGTTCTTCGATCGGATTGTGGCGGCCCGACTCGCATCGGGCCCACCGACCGTGCTCGTTGAACAGCTGCGCAAGGCCCCAGAGGAATGGCTGGGCAAGACCGTCAAGCTCGAAGACGTAACCCTCGAGGGAATCGGCGAGAGCCAGGCCGATATAGGGCTGTTTCGCTACCGGCTCGCGAGCGATGATCCCGCCGACGAGGCAGCCGAAATCGGCACGACGCCCAAGCTCGTGTTCGCCGTGTCTGACCGCTGGGGCCGCTCCATGCTCTCCCAGGGAGCCCGCACGGGGCCGAACCACGACCTCGTGGTTCGAATCGACATGGTCTACGACACGCCGGTCGCCCGGATCCTCGAGATCGCCAACGACACTGACACAATCCTCGACCCCGATCCGATGTCGTCGGGTGAGGGAGGCACGGGGATGGGTTTCGAACGGGGCGGGATGGACGAGAGCATGGGTGGCCGGATGGGCCCCGGGCGAATGGGGGGCGAGATGATGGGCGGCATGGAAGGGGCTGAGTATCGCAGCTTCCGATTCCTCGACCAGACCGTGGAGTTGGGCAAGGAGTATCGCTACCGGGTGAATGTCTCGATCAACAATCCCAACGAAGGACTCACCCCGCGGGACGTCGCCGACCCCAAGACGATCAAGGTGTCGATCCTGACCTCCGACTTCAGCGACTCGAGTGACGCGGCCCGGGTGCAACCGCTGGGATTCCTGGCCCGCTCGATGAGCAACTTCGACTACGCATCCCGGAGGACTCTGGATGGCATTCCCCTGGGGAAGCCGAAGTCGGGCACCGTGGAAGTGTTGGTCTTGGCAGGCTCGGAGGAGGCCGGCAACCTCATGCTGCACAAGGCGGTGGTGAAGCCGGGCGACGAGATCGCCTTCGAGAAACCGGTGCTCGAGGAGGAGTCTGCCTCCGGCCGGGGAACCGCCAAGAAACCGAAGCCAAAGAAGCCGGAAGAGGTTTCGACAGGCGCGATCCTGCTCGATGTCCGCGGCGAGCAACTCACGAAGAATGAATACCCCAGTCAAATGACCTCGCCACCCGAGCCGCTGGAATTGCTGATTCAGCTGCCCGACGGCCGGTTCGAGTCTGTGACCGCCATCAACTCCGCGCGCCAGGTCCGCTCCCGTGAGTCGAGCCTCGGGGAGATCCTGCCCGACGCCGCCGGCGGAGGCCGGTTTGAGGGTGGCCCTCCGCCCCGAAAATAGCCTGCCTGATTCCTCCCTCCCCCGACCGACCTCCGCCCCATGACACCCATCGTTTGCTGCCGTTTCACGCTGCTGGTTTGCGGACTCATGCTTGGAGCCGTAGCAGCGACCGCCGCCGAGTCCTCGCCCGTCGAGCTTGCCAGGGTGATCGCCGACGAACAGGCGGCGGCCGGCGACCGGATCGCGGCGATGGTGAATCTGCAGGCCCAGGCCAAGAAAATCGCCGCTGATCAGCAGGCCGCCGAAGCGGTGGCCCCGGCTGTCTGGGGCGTGATCGCCAAGCCACCCGTCGGCGACCCCAAGGCCATGGCCTGGCTGGTTTCCCGCGGACTCGAGCTTCTACCCGTCCTTCCGGTGACGCCCGACATGGTCAAGACCGTGGCCGGAATCGTGGCCGATCCGAGCCGCGACCTCGACGTGCGGATCCGGGCGGCGGTCGCTCTCGGGGCTCTTGCTCCGAAGACGCCTCCGGCCCAACCGGCTGACACGCTCGCAGCGATCCGCAGCCTGGCAATCGCGTCCCTCCAGTCGGAACTCGACGAGGCCGCCCGCCGCCGGCTGGAAACGGAGTTTTCCATGGGCAGCCTGGCCAGCATGAACATGAGCCAGCCTGCCGAAACTGGATTGAGACCGGATGGTTTTGGAGGGCGTGCCGGTCGCGAGGGTCTGGGAGCCGAGGATGTCGACAGCGTGTCTCAGGCAGAATGCCGTCGGGCGGCCTGGCGGCTGGCCCAACTCGCCGACGCGGTCGCTTCCGGGACTGGCACGAAGGCGTCTGGGCTTTTCACTGGCATGGAGGCCGCCGACAAGGCCCAGGCCGAGGCGCTTGCCGAAGGCATCCGCGAGATCGCGCTGGCGGGTCTACTCGCCAAGACCCTGCCCTCCGCTGGCGGCAATGAAGCGAGCGGCCGCGGCGGCATGGACGGCATGGTGCCCACCGGCTTCGACGCCGTGATCGAGACCGCTTTGGAGGAAGCTAAGGCCCTGCCGGAATGATCCGCCCGGTCGCCGCATCCGGCGGCAGACGTGTTCCACCGGCTCTTATCGCTTGATCAGTTCGCGGACGGTCATACCGGAGGGAATCATCGGCAGGACCTGCTCCTGATAGGGCACCTGAACGTCGAGTAGGGCCGGGCCCTCGGCGTCGATCATCCGCTGCAGGGCGGACACGAGGTCAGCCTTCTTCGAGATCGTCTCAGCCTGCCAGCCAAACCCCTTGGCAATCGAGACGAAGTCGGGATACCGCGCGTCGGGGGAGATGCCGTCGCCCTGGCCCGCAGCTTCGGGGTGGTCTACCGGGCCGAGGTAGGTGTGGGCCCGGTTTCCCTTGAAGAATCGATCTTCCCATTGCACCACCATGCCGAGGTGTTGGTTATTGAGCAGCAGCACCTTGACGGGAATGTTCTCGGTCTTGCAGGTGGCGAATTCCTGAATGTTCATCAGGATGCTGCCGTCGCCGTCGATATCCACCACAATCGCCTCGGGCCGGGCCACTTTCGCCCCCATCGCTGCCGGGAGGCCGAAGCCCATCGTGCCGAGGCCGCTCGAGGAGAGCCAGGTGCGGGGCTGGAGAAACTTGAAAAACTGGGCTGCCCACATCTGATGCTGGCCCACACCGACAGCCACGATCACGTCTCGATTGGAGATGAGCTTTGACAGTTCGTCGATCGCCCCCTGGGCCAAGATTCCGGGATACGAGCGGTCGTACGAGAAGGGATCCTCCCGCTTCCATTCGGCGATCCGGGCGTACCAGTCGTCCAGCGGGGCATCGGGCTTGTCCACGATCTTGTTGAGGGCGTGGAGGGCGTCTTCGACGTCGGCCACGATCGGCACATGGACGAGTTTGTTTTTGTTGATCTCCGACGGATCGATGTCGATGTGGACGATGAAACCATGCTGGGCGAACTCGGCCACCTTACCGGTCACTCGATCGTCGAACCGCACCCCGATCGCGAGGAGCAGATCGGCCTCGTCCACCGCATAGTTGGCGTAGACGCTGCCATGCATGCCGAGCATGTCGAGGCTGAGGCGGTCGTTGCCAGGATAGGCCCCTAGGCCCATCAGCGTGGTCGTGACCGGAATCCCGGTCTTCCGAACCAATTCCCGCAGTTCGTCGGAGGCGTCGCCCGAGATCACGCCGCCGCCCGCGTAGATCACCGGCCGCTTGGCCCGCTTGATCGCCGCCGCCACCTGGGCGATCTGCTCCGGCCGCGGGGCTGGGGGCTCTGGGCGATACCCGGGGAGGTTGAGTGGGGCCTCGTAATCAGGCACGACATTCGTGAGCTGGATGTCTTTGGGAAGATCGATGAGCACCGGGCCGGGCCGGCCCGTCGTGGCGATATAAAAAGCCTCGCGGATCACCCGGGCGATATCGTTGGCGTTGGTCACGAGGTAATGGTGCTTCGTGATCCCGCGGCAGACCTCGACAATCGGCGTCTCCTGAAAGGCGTCGGTGCCAATCACGCTCGTGCCTACCTGGCCGGTCAGGGCCACCAACGGCACGCTGTCCATCTTGGCGTCGGCGATCGCCGTGACGAGATTCAGGGCTCCGGGCCCACTGGTGGCCATGCAGACTCCCGGTTTGCCGCTGACCCGGGCGTAGCCCTGAGCGGCAAACCCGCCTCCTTGCTCATGCCGAGGCAGGATGGTGCGGATTCGGTCGCCATACCGGGTTAGGGCTTGGTGGAGCGGCATGCTCGCCCCGCCCGGATAGGCGAAAATCACGTCCACACCCTGCCGCACGAGCGATTCGACGACCACATCGGCCCCAGACACAAAGGCGGTGGAGGCTGCGGGACGGGAGGCGGTGGCCATGACGGGCTCCGAAAGGGTCGCAGGAATCACCGGGAACCTCCCGGTCGGGCACGCTCAAAAATACACGATAAAACGCGAACCGGAAAACGGTCGACTCGAATATGTACGTTCGTATATTGGTTTTCGGCAGCCAGTCGCTCCCAGTCGCCCTTTTGACCACCCAGCCCCTGCGGGAAGGGGCCCAGGGGCAGCCCGGCAGATCCCTCGCGTTTCCGCTTGGTCGATCGCTGCACATGTGCGATCCACCACCCCGACTCGGTGGTGTTTTCGCCGTCGAAGCCGCCCGGCGGTGATGGTGGACGACGCCGAGCGCACTCGGCTGCTGAATGTGCGGCTGCTGGATGACAGAGCTGGAGATTCCCGACGGCCGCTGCGGCTGACGGGCAAAAGGCGATATGATGCGGCTCCTTCAACCGCACTGCCGCTTTTTATGGACATCTCCATCGATCGAGTGCCGCAGGGCGACGGCGTGGAACTCGTGGTCCGGGGCCGGCTCGACGCCGAGTCGGCTGGAGCATTGCGGCAGGCTGTGTCGGCCGAGGTCCGCCGCGGCATGCATGCGATCGCGCTCGACCTGACCCAGGTTGCGTTTCTGAGTTCGGCCGGGATTCGCGTGCTGTTTGAGACCCAGCGGGAGGCCCGCGGGGCCGGCGGCGACTGTTATGTTCGGGTGGCAAGTGAGCCGGTCCAGAAGGTGCTGGAACTGACCCGGCTTGACCGAATCCTGATGCGGCCGGAGGGGAGCTTAGCCAGCCCGGCAGTGGCAGCGGCGGCAGCGCGGCCCGTGGCTCGCGACCTCGAGGCTCCGGGCGTGCGGCTTGTACAGTTTGAACCGCCGCCAGCGGAACCGCTGACCGGAACAATCACAGGCACTGCTGCAGCCTTGTTGGGCGCGAGGGAGCGGCCGGTCCGCATTCCCCTCGGGCCCGACTCTTTCGCATTCGGAATCGCAGCTGTTGCCGAGGATGGAGCCACGAGCGACACCGCCGGCGAGGTTTTGGCGGCCTGCGGCGGGGTGTACCACCGGCCGCCCCGCCCCTTCACCGCCGTCGATTACCTGATCGGCACCGGTGACCTCGTACCCGAGATCGACATGCTCACCGGTCTGTCGTGGCAGGGACTGCCCGGGGGCCGAGCTGGCTTCGAGCCTGTGGGCGAAGCGCCGGCCGTGTCGATCGCCGACCTGAGCGGCACCCTACTCGACCATTCGCAGGCCGACACCCTGGCAATCGTGATCGCCGGCGAGGTGCACGGCCTGGTTGCCGCCGAACTGATCCGGCCGCTGGCCGAAGCGACGGCCGAGGATCATCCGCTCGCGGGTAGCCGCGCGGTGGCCAGCCGGTGGCTTTGCTTCTCACGCGAGCCTGTCCAGGCCGGGCGGACGGCGATCATCGTGGGCGTCGTCACCCGTGCCCCATCCCCAGCCTTGACCGGAATGGTCGCGGCGCTCGGCCGAGGCGGCACGCAAGCGCATCTCCATGCGGTTGTGTTTCCGCATCGCCCACTGCGGCGCTCGGCCGGCAATCTGCCCGCCGTCGTGGCCGATCTGGCTGCTTCAGAGCCGCTGGCCGTGCTCCACCTCATGACCGATGACCGGCCGGTGCTCGGCAGTGGCGTGAGCGAACTCGTCCGCGGCTCTTGCTGGTTTGCGGCCCTGACCATTCGGGAAGGCTTGGCATGATCACACTCCTGGCAACCTGGACCTTCGGCCTGGCGCTCGGCTTCGTGGCTCTGGGTGTGTTCGTCAGCTACAAGCTCTTCTCCTTCCCCGACATCACAACCGACGGCTCCTTCACGCTCGGGGCGGTGGTGATGGCGGTATCGCTCGCGGCCGGCGTTGATCCGGTGCTCGCCACGGCCGGTGGGATGGCGGCCGGAGCCCTGGCCGGCACGACCACCGGCATCCTCCATGCCGGACTGGGGGTCGAGCCCTTGCTCGCGGGCATCCTCGTGACGACGGCCCTCGCAAGCGTCAACCTGGTCGTGCTCGGCCGCAGCAATCTGCCGCTCACCGAGATGACCACCCTCCTGGATCGGGCGGCCTCTGGCCTGGCACCCGCCATCGCCATCGCCACCGGATGCGACGCCGCCACCGCCGACGAGTCAGCTCGGATGCTGTTCACACTCGGCTGCCTGGCGGTCGCCTGCGGATTGCTCTACCTCTTTTTTCGCACCAACCTTGGTACGGCCATGCGGGCCGGCGGCGACACCCGCTCAATGGCCCGGGCCCTCGGCCGCAACACCGGCACGCTGACGGTGGCCGGGTTGGCGATCGCCAATTCGCTGACGGCGCTGGCGGGCGGCTTGGTGGCTCAGTACCAGCGGTTTGCCGATGTGCAAATGGGCATCGGGATGGTGGTCTGGGGCATGGCGAGCGTGTTCCTCGGTGCAGCGCTCGTGGGCCCGGCCCGGCTGGGCGGTGGCCTCGCGGCCGCCGCGGCGGGGAGCGTCGCCTTCCGGCTGCTCGTGGCCACGGCGCTGCGAGCCGGGCTGCATCCCGACTGGCTCAAGGCCGCCACCGCCGTCGTCGTTTTGATCGCCCTCGTCGGGCCCCGCCTGCTGGCTCGCGTCCGCACCGCTCCGACCGTCCGCTGAGGCTTGCGATGCTCTCGCTCACCGCCGCCACCGTCGCCTTCTCCTCGCCGGGCGGACCACTTGTACACGCGGTCGATGCCGTCACACTCACGGTTCCTGCCGGTGAGTTCGTGGTGGTGGTCGGCACCAATGGCTCGGGCAAGAGCACGCTCCTGGGAGCGATCGCCGGCACCGTAGGACTCAGCGCCGGCCACATCGAACTGGCCGGCCACGACATCACTCGCTGGAGCGAGCATCGGCGGGCAGCCCTGATCGGTCGCGTCTTCCAGGATCCGCGGGCGGGCACAGCCGGTAGCTTGTCGGTGCTCGAAAACATCGCCGTGGCTGCCCGGCGCGGACTTCCGGCAGGGCTCGGCTGGGCCACTACCCGCAGCCTGCGGCAGGATGCCGGTGAGCGACTCGCTCGGATCGTGCCCGGCCTCGAGGCGCGGCTCGACCAGCCGATCGGATCGCTCTCCGGCGGCCAGCGGCAGATCGTGACGCTCCTGATGGCCACCTGGCAGCGGCCGGAAATTCTTCTGCTCGACGAGCACACGGCAGCCCTCGATCCCGCAGCCGCCGACCGGGTGGTGCAGGCCACCGCGGAGATCGTTCGCTCAAGATCGCTCACAGCCCTGATGGTCACCCACTCGCTCGCCCAGGCCGCGTCGCTCGGTGACCGGCTTCTGCTAGTGCACCGGGGCCGAATCGCGCTTGACGTGGCTGGGCCTGCCAAACGGCGACTCACGGCCGAATCGATCGCTGATCGCTTCGATCGCCTCCGGCGCAGCGATCAGCTCGATGACGGAGCCGCCCGCACCCTTGCCGCCGGCTACCGCTGAGCCAGGCCACCAGCTGGCGGTCAAAACCCCACTCGATCAACCCCCCTTACCTCCTCATGACACCATCCACCTTATCGCTCAAGGCCTGCCTCCGCCGTTCGTTGCCCACCGTAACCCTGTTGGTGGGAGCCTCGGCTTTGCTGTTGGTCACCGATCAAGCCGGCACGCAGCGGAGCCGGCCGGCCGTGGCGGTGCTCAAGCAGGTGAGCACCGCCGTGCTCGACGACGCCGTGACAGGCATGCTCGAGGGACTGGCCGAGAAGGGCTGGCGAGACGGTGAAACGGTCACGATCCGACAGTTCAACGCCGAGGGGGACATGGCCCAGGCCAACGCGATCGCCCGCGAGATCACCGGCGGCGGCTTCGACATGGTGCTGACATCGAGCACGCCGGCGCTCCAGGCCGTAGCCACCGCCAACCAACGGGGCCGGGTGCTCCACGTATTTGCCGCCGTGGCCGATCCCTTCTCCGCCGGCGTTGGCCTCGACCGAACTGATGTGCTCGTCCATCCCCGCCACCTCATGGGCTACGGCAGCCTCGCGCCGGTGGATGCGACCTTCGGCATCCTCCGCCGGATCAATCCTCGGATCAGCCGCGTGGGGGTGGCCCACAATCCCTCCGAGAGCAACTCGCGGCGGTTCATGGAACTCGCCCGGACGTCCTGCCGGATCCGCGGCATCCAGCTGCTCGAGGCGGCCGTGGAAAATTCCTCGGGCGTTGTCGAGGCGGTACAGTCGACGATCGCCCGCGGGGCGGAGGCGATCTTCGTGCCGGGAGACACCACCGTGGCGAGCGTCTGCGACTCGATCATCGTCGTGGCCGGCAAGGCGGGCGTGCCGGTCTTCACGGTCGTGCCCGCCAAGCCCGACCGCGGCACGCTGTTCGATGTTGGCTTCGATTTTCGTGAGGTAGGGCTGTTGGCTGGCCGACTCGCCGGCGACCTTTTGGCCGGCACCGATCCGGCCACGGTGCCGATCGGTGAAACCGCCCGTGAGATCCCACCGCGGCTGACGGTGAATCTCAGCGCCCCAGGCGTCGATCCAGCCGCCTGGCGGGTGCCTGATGAGCTGCTGACCCAGGCAAAGGTGGTGATCGACGCCGCCGGCCGGCGGGATCAGCCCGACGCGGAACTGGCCGGGCCGTTCACCGAGCCGGCCCCCTAGAGCGCATTCTAGAGCGCATTTGAGTTGCGTGGAGCACCGGCTCGGGGGCGGCAAAAGTCGGTCGCAGGAACGACTCCTTCGGATTGTCGCGGGCGAGGATCCGCCCCGATGCTCCTCGAGCGTTCGCCGACCCCATCGCCTCCCCTGCACAGCTTGCCCAATCGTCGCTCCAGCTATCTCAGATGCGCCCGAGCAGACTGTGGAACACGTCGGGCGCTGCAGGATGCGGGCTCTCCGGACCGGCTTCGGCGAATCCGCGAACTAGAGAAGTTGCTCAGCGTGAACTCATCGCGGCGTCGCCTTGAGAAACAAAAAGGGCTCGGCGGGGCGGAGCGACCCCGAGGCGTCGCCGCCGTAGGTCTCACCTCCCTTGAGCGGCAGCCGCTTGACCGGGGCAGCGCTCGTGAAGTCACACCGCTCGAGCGGCAGCCAAAACACCGTCGGGCTCGTGGCGGAGTCGAAATAGAGCACCCGATTCTTCTGGTCGTACACCGTCCGCCAGATCGTGCTGGCCACGTTTGGCTCGCCCGGTGTCGAGATGCCCAGCGGTGCCGACGCATTGCGGACTACGCTGAACACGGACGCGATGGCCTTCGTGCCACTGATGTTTTTGGGGATCGAGTTG
>ERZ889217.329-NODE-329-length-30470-cov-14.524675_pt1 | contig 30470 bp, 23 predicted proteins | sample MGYA00521098_ERZ889217 | MGnify/ENA primary metagenome ERZ889217 (study PRJEB32303, sample SAMEA104408613) | aquatic metagenome | biome: Brackish water; feature: Pelagic; material: water | place: Baltic Sea | collected 2014-06-10T22:04:00 | depth 2,362 m ... | reverse complement strand
TCGCTTGGATTGAGATAACCCTGTGAAGCAACTCGAGTGTTGCCTCCGACGGCATGTGGCGGTGCTTTGTCTATTAAAAGAACACTTGCACCACCATCAGCGGCCGCTATGGCTGCAGCTGATCCAGCGCCACCAAATCCGACAATCACAATATCGGCTTCTTTATTGAATTCAGTCACAGTAAATCACTCTCTTAATAGGAAGGATTGGATATTGCGATTCTATGCCATGGTGCATCGATTAGGTGGTTTCAGTCACAGGATATTACCCCCAGAGTGAGGGCTTCGAGTTGCATCATGCCAGCCAAATACCCGATCACGGCAGCCATTGAGCCCTGCTATTTTCAATGGGTTGTCAGTCATGCCTATCTCATGAAAATTTTGTGATTGCCTAATTTTAAAAAAGGGCCTAATTTATTGCGATGCCCAATACTCATCAACGACCAATTGGCGAGCGCATTGATTGGTTATTCGATTTGGCTCGTCGTCATGGTCAAGTTTTCTGCGGCCCTGAGGCCACTTTGGCTCGTGCGCGCTACTTGAGCCGACATACCACCGCCATGGTAGCGCTTAAGTGCATGGACGGACGCATCAACATTCCAGTCGCCACGCAAACGCCGACCGGAATCGTCATGCCATTTCGCAATTTGGGTGGTGTCTTCGACTTGGGTTGGCCACACTTGGGCGAAGTTCTACAGCACCACGTCATGGGCATGATCGATCAAGGCAGGCGCGTGCTATTACTCATCACCTACCATTACTCCAAAGGCGATCCAAAGCGTGGCTGCGCTGGGTTTCATTTCAACAAGCAGGCAGCACTTGACCACACATGGCAGATTCGCGAACAAGTGACGCATATTTTTGGGCAGTCACATGAATCGGTCTACCCACTGGTTTGTGGTTTTGAAACAGATGAGGACGCCATCACCTTGCATTCGCATGTGGGGGGTCCTACGCTTGACTTGAGTGACTTTGTTGGGTCTGATGATAAAGCCATGGCCTTCGAGTTGGCCACGCTGCTGCCTGACATGCCTGACGAAATGCGCACGGATCTGTTGCCTTTGCTGATGGGTAACCTTAGTCATGTTCAACAGGTTAGGCAACAAAATGAGCAGCAACTCAGGCTATTGGACATTGAGCACCGCGAGTGGATGATTTGTCTTGGCCGAGGATTTGATTGGCTGCATACACCTAACTTGGCGCTCATCATCGGACCATACAGTCCCAATTTGGCGCACCCGATACAAACCGCCGCACAGATCATTGATGGCAACATGCGTGCGGGTCGTATTCCGTCTGATGGGTTTTTGTTGCTGGCTTCGGTGCCTTACGACCACGTTGGTGTTGATCGCGCTCGCGCTGAGTTGAAGGCGCAATTCTTAGCCCAGTTTGCCGGGCAAGTGATTCGCGAACAGTTACCCACCCTGGCTGACAAAATGCACGTGCGCACGGCCGTGCTTGACTGGCGCTCGAGAAAATTAGAAGCCTTGCCAGAAAACTAGCCCTAGCCCCAGCGCCAGCTCAGCACTGCAATCAAACAGCCTGAGGCGTTGCGGTTTGATCCAGATGACGCCCAGGCCGCGCGCCGGTGCTTTGCTCACCATCCCAGACCAATCGCCCATTAACAAATACCGCGGCGATGCCCCGAGCCGGTTGGACTGGCGATTCAAAGGTTGCCCTCTCAGCGATTGTCGCCGGATCAAAAATCGTGATGTCAGCAAAGTGATCAAGCGCCAGGCGGCCGCGCTGCCCCAGCCCGAAACGCTCAGCCGGCATGGAAGTCATGCGCTTGACGGCCTCTTCGACGGAAAAGAGATTTTTCTCACGGGCGTAATGTCCCAGTACGCGGGGGAACGTGCCCCAGACACGTGGGTGGGGGTGTGAACCCTTGTGTATCCCATCGGAACAAATAATGGTGTGCTTAAAAGACAAAATGCGTTGAACATCAGACTCATCCATGATGAAGAAGATGCCGGCAGCTGGGATTAGTCGAGCAACTGCCTCGTCAAGGCTAGCCCCCCATCGTTTGGCGATGTCGGCCAAGTCTTGGCCGGCCAATTCTGGGTGCGGCAGTGACTCGGACACGATGACGCGAGTGGCTTGTTTGTGACGACCCGAATTGAGCATGGTCGCGCTAGCAATCCACGGCGTGGTGTCTAGTCCGACCGCCTGTTGCTTCATCGCTGCCTCAATCAATGCGAGTGTTTCGGTTGAACGCCCATGATTCGCAAGTCCGGCGCATTTGTGGTGCGACACTTGCACCCCACAACAAGCGTCGCGACCCACTTGAAATGTCTCATCAAGGGCCTCGGCAATTGAATCGCCCTCATCGCGCATGTGAGTGGTGTAGAGCTTGCCGTGAGCACTGGCAACTGTTGCCATGGCAGTTAATTCGGCTGTTGTGGCAGCACGTGCTGGGGGGTAGAAGGTGCCGGTCGACAGACCAATACCACCTTCCGATAGGGCCTGATCAAGTGCTGCACGCATCGCTTTGAGTTCGCGGGCATCGGCAGGGCGACTCAGGTCTTGGACCTCGTTGATTCGAAGTGTGCCATGTCCAATCAAGCAGGCGCTGTTCACGGCGGGAGGATCCTTCTCTAGTGCTGCGCGATAGTCCCTGTAATGCTCAAAACGGGGTAGATGCTCTTCTATGATCAAATCCAAGGGTGCGGGTAACGCGCCTTGGTATTTGAGTGGTGCAATTGAAAACCCGCAGTTGCCATTGATGACACTGGTGACACCCTGACTGGTCATGCATGCCAAAAGTGGATCTGTTAACACAGCCTCGTCATGATGCACGTGCGGGTCAATGAAGCCTGGGGCCACGGCTAGTCCGGTTGCATCAAAGACGTTACCAGCTTGCCAGTCGTGCAGAGCGCCCATTGCAACAATACGATCATCGACTACCGCCAAATCAGCTCTAAAAGCGGCTGAACCTGTGCCATCAATCAGACGACCCCCACGAATCAGTAAGTCAGCGCGCATATTTGATAGAGCCTTAAACCGTTGTTGGGAAAATTATTTTCAAGTTAACCAGCGCGCTGTACACAGGTCAAGAAAATGCAATGTTCTGACTCTTGAGTCCGCAGCATCTTTAGCGCTGTAGGTTGTGCGTTGGTCGCAATTGAAGCCGTGCCCAGCGGGGTAAAAATAGGTGAGCAGGCTAGGGTGGCTCATGAGTGCCGCTCTAGCGGCTTCAGGTGTCGGGTGCTTGTCGAGCTCGCCCAAGTGCAGCATTACAGGGCATTGAGGCTTAAGCTCGGCATGAGTGGCAATGCCACCGGGATAATAAGAGACCGATGCACAAAGCCCTGCAATTTTGGCTGACGCCAACCACGCTAACGTGCCACCCCAGCAGAAACCAACCATTGAGACTTTTTCTTGTGTCAGCTTGAGGTGATCAACGGTGGCTTGCAGATCGGCAATCGCGTGCCCGAAGGGTATTTGTTCAATGATGGCAATTCCCTTTTCGACATTGTGCTGCTCATAAGTTGCCTCGTATTTTGGTTTTATCCGGTCAAAAAGTGCGGGGGCAGCGGTCAGGTAGCCCTTTGATGCAAAGTGGTCTGCAACGCTGCGGATATAGGGATTAACGCCAAATATTTCAGGTGCGATGACCACGGAACCTTTGGCATGGCCAGCGGGTTGTGCTAGGTAGACTTCGAACGAATGGCCATCGGATGATTGCAACGATGTAAGAGTGCCCATGAGACCTTACTCCTTTGAAGCTTTATCAGTTGTTACACCTTGTCTAAAAAGCATCTTAGCGTGACCCTCGCGTCGAGCAATGATGACTGGTGTGTTCAAGCATTTAAAAAAGATGATTTGTGTCTTCTAAGTTTACTTATCCAAGGGGAAACCCCGACCAAGGTATACAAATTTTTTCCGATACACTCGTGGTTACTTAACTGGGAGGCAGTGACGCCTTTCGGTTGGTTTTGTGACAAGGACAAGGTAGTGCATAAAGCCCTAACTTTAAATCGGAGACTACAAAATGAAGAAAAGAATTAGCGTCGTTGGACTGGCCCTTGCAGGTTCTCTGCTGGCCAGTGCAGCCATTGCCCAGACGAACAGTATTGGTTTGCCCCCAACATTGGCATGGAGTGCCTATGACGTCGGCTCTGGTGGGTACAATCAATCCGTGGCTATTGGTAACGCGCTCAAGCAAACTTATGGCGTGAACCTGCGTATCTTGCCTGGCAAGAACGATGTGTCGCGGACATTACCTTTGCGCGAGGGCAAAGTTCAGTTTTCAGCCAACGGTGTCGGTGGCAGTTACATGGCTCAAGAGGGTTTTTATGACTTCGGTGCCAAGCAGTGGGGCCCACAGGCCGTTCGCGCCCTAATGCTCAATAGCTCCGATCAAGTACTGACCGCTGTTGCCGCAGGCGATGCCGGTATCAAAACGGTTGCCGATATGAAAGGCAAGCGGGTCGCTTGGGTGATTGGTTCGCCTTCACTGAACCAGAACATCACGGCGATTTTGGCTTTCGCCAACCTGACTTGGAATGATGTTCAAAAGGTCGAGTTTGGTGGCTTTGGTGCTGCCATGGACGGCGTCGCAAACAACCAAGCTGATGTTGCCTTTACTTCATCAATTTCAGGCAAAGCCTATGCGCTTGAGAAATCGCCTCGCGGGATTGTTTATCCAGTGATGCCTGCTAGTGACAAAGCTGGTTGGGCTCGCTTGCAAGCCATTGCACCGTTCTTTTACCCAGCCAATGGTACTGAGGGCGCCGGAATCAGTCCAGCCAAGCCAGCGGTTTCAGCGGCTTACCCTTATCCTGTTTTGATGACCTACGCCAATCAAAATCCAAAGTTGGTGAAAGCTGTCATGACAGCGATGGTTGACACATTTGATGGTTACAAGAGCGCAGCCCCAGGTAATGCGGGTTGGGCCATGGACCGTCAAAAGCTTGATTGGGTGATTCCATACCACGAAGGTGCGGTGGAGTACTTTAAGGGCAAAGGCGTTTGGACGGCTGCTCATCAGAAAAACAATGACATGCTAATCAAGCGCCAGCAGATCTTGGCTGATGCGTGGAAGCAAGTAACTGGCCGTCAGCACGCTGATGACAATGCATTCAAGCAAGACTGGATGAAGACCCGTGCTGCTGCCTTGACCAAGGCAGGTATGGATCCAGTGATGACCAGCTGGTAATCATACAAAAGTCGGACACTATAAAAACATGAGTCAGTCACAAGAAGTGCAGCAAGCCCCGGCAACGGGTCCCATTCCTTTGGCAGCAGAGTTGCAGGCAAGGGCTCGGGTGTTGACGGGGTTTTGGAAGGCAGTGGCTATTGCATTCGGAAGCGCTGCGATATTGCTGGCCCTGAATCAATTGCTGAATCTGGGCTTCTTTGTGGGTGAGGTGTTACTAGACACGGCCTATCTTTACGCATTGGCCGCGTTACTCGTGGGTTTGGTGTTTCTATTTGTACCGGCCACAAAAAGCGCCGCTCGGGACCATGTGCCATGGTACGACGCGGTTCTTTTTGTGGCGTCTGTTGGTGTTTTTTGCTATTTCGCTTTCAACTCCTTTCGCATCATTTCTGAAGCGTGGGAATTCATGTCCCCCCCAGAAGCAGTCGCGGTATCTATAGTTGGGTGGGCGTTGTTGCTTGAAGCCACTCGTCGTTCGGGCGGCACAGCAGTCTTTGTGGTGGTCGGCTTGGTTTCGCTGTATCCGGTATACGCAGAGCTGATGCCAGGACCTATTGCTGGGCTCGGGCAAGATCTTTACACCACAATGGCCTACCACTTCACAAGCAGCGAAAGCGTTTTGGGTATACCCATGCGTGCCTTCGGTGAGTTGGTGATTGGGTTTGTGATGTTTGGCGCGGTTTTACAATTCACCGGCGCATCTGAATTTTTCAATAACATCGCATTCGCCATGTTCGGACGTGTTCGGGGTGGCCCAGCCAAGGTTGCAATTTTCGCCAGTGGTTTGATGGGCTCTGTCTCTGGCAGTGTGGTCTCGAATGTGCTGACCACTGGTGTGGTCACCATTCCAGCGATGAAGCGAACGGGATTTTCTGCCAAGTACGCCGCTGGTGTTGAGGCTTGTGCCTCTACTGGTGGCGTGTTAATGCCCCCCATTATGGGCGCCACTGCTTTTGTGATGGCAGCTTTTCTAGGCCTGCCATACAGTCAGATTGCATTGGCCGCCGCAGTGCCATCCATCTTGTTTTATTTCGCGCTATTTATGCAAATCGACGGCTATGCCGCTCGCAATGGTTTGAAAGGCTTGCCAGCCGAAGAATTGCCCTCATTGGCTGAAACATTCAAAGAAGGTTGGCAGTACATCATCGTTTTTGTGGTGTTGATTTATTTGCTGCTGGTGGCACAAGTCGAATCAATGGCACCTTTTTATGCGACTGGGCTGTTGCTGGTTATCAATCAATTCAGCCCCAAGCATCGCTTGAATCTCAATAAGCTCGGCCGCTTACTCACAGGCGTGACTGCCTCCTTGGCTGAATTGGCCGCGTTATTGGCGGGCGTTGGCTTAATCATTGGGGCGATGTCAGTGACCGGTCTGGCCGGTACGTTAGCCAATGATTTGATTTACCTTGCCGGCAATAACGTTTATGTGTTGTTGGTTATGGGTGCGATCACGAGCTTTATTTTCGGTATGGGCATGACCATCACCGCCTGTTATATCTTTTTGGCAATTGTGTTGGCGCCGCCCTTGATTCAAGCAGGGTTTGATCCCTTGGCTGTCCACTTGTTCATGATGTATTGGGGCATGGTTTCTTTTATCACACCACCGGTTTCGCTCGCGGCATTTGTGGCTGCCGGTGTGTCGGGTTCCAGACCGATCGATGTGGGCTTCCAGTCGATGCGGTTGGGAAGCGCCATGTATTTTGTACCGTTTTTCTTTGTGCTCAATCCGGCGCTTATTCTGCGCGGCGATCCAGCAGATATTGTGGCTGTGATTTGTACGGCTGTGATTGGGATTGCCTTAATTGCCTCAGCACTCGAAGGCTATTTGGTCAAGGTTGGTACGATGCATACGGGCGTTTTGGGCATGCTGGCGCGATTGATCCTAGCGCTCGGTGGCTTGGCAATGGCCATTCCCGGTGGCGGTGATCTGAGTCTTAACCACTTTGAGCTCAGTGCGATTGGGTTGGTACTCTCATTTGTGGCTGTGCTGCTGGCCAAATTCGCACAAAAGATGCATGTAAGTGTGGCAACCGCCTAATACAATGCGGTAAAGAGACATCACCGCCTTGATGATGTCTCTTTTTTAATCAGTCGAGGAATTGGGTGAAACCCGACACCGATTCGCGTTCGCTGATTAATGTGTTTTCTATTTTGCTGTGGTCAGCGACTCCAAGCGCCAAACAACACATCACAATTTCGCTGTCTGGTATACCCGTGTGCTGTCGAATAATGGGGTGAAATCGATTAAAGGCAGCCTGCGGGCAGGTGTCGAGATCGCGACCGCGAGCGGCAATCATCAGGTTTTGTAAAAAACAACCAAAATCCAACCAAGAGCCCTGGTTCATGGTTCGGTCAACGGTAAAGACCATGCCCACGGGGGCGTCAAAAAACTTAAAGTTTCTGGCGTGTTGGTCACGCATGCCATCTTTGTCTGCTTTTCCAAGGCCCAAAAGTTGATACAAGTCCAGACCGACTTTTCGTCTTCGGTCGATGTACGGCGCCTCCCAGATGTCGGGATAGTAGCGATATTCTTCTTTAAATGCTGACACTTTTTCGGGGTCGAGAAAGGCCTGTACGATATCAGCTGACATGGCTTTCAAACGATTGCCTGTTAAAACGTAAGCTTTCCAAGGCTGGGTGTTAGAGCCCGATGGCGCCCGTGCGGCGACAGCCAACATTTGTTCGATGTCTTCGCGCGCGACTGGTGTTGGTAAAAAAGCGCGTATGGAATGTCGAGAAGTAATCGCCTCATCGACGATGCGTTGCTGGTCGGATTCAATCATGTGTCTGAACCTATTATTCGTTGGAAGAGGAACATTGCGAAGCCTACAATAACGAATATAACGAGTTGGCGGCGTGTTGTTGACTGCTCTCAATGGCCCTCTAGGAAAAAAGTTTTGCATCCCTTCGGTTCTGGATTACAAGGTAACGCTCGCGATTACCGGATCGCCATTCAAGTGTTGCACGACCGTCAGCCGCAAGCGGCGCTGGCGCAGTGGTTGGTTGGCTTAGACCCCAGCTGTTACAAGTCTGTGGTTGTGATTGCACCCACTGGTAGTTTGCCCCACGTGTGGCCTGAATCATTGCGGGTAATCCACACAAAAAGTGATGAGCTGGCGAGTTCGGACGCCTGTCTATGTTGCGCCATGAGCAACGAGATCAGTGACGCTTTACGGCAATTGTTTTTTGCTGTTTTGCGCAAGCAACAGCCGGCTGTTGATCTGATTGTGCTCGCAACATCAGCCCGTAGTAACGAACCTTTGGCGTTGGCTCTGAAGCACGCCCCGTTTTTGGGGCAGCGATACCGGCTCGCTGAGGCTGGTTCGGCATAAGTGTTTTCCCTAGCGACTGTTGAGTGGTTGTTTGCCGTTGTCCCGCGCTTGTTATACACTGAACCAATCAGAGGCCAAGCCCGACCGCGCCACATGAAAAAAAGACAGTCAAGTTAGCCCAAAAAGCCGTAAACGAAGTGTGATTTAACGGTGTTGCCCCCAAAAGCGTTCAATGAAAGTTTTCACCTTACCGGTGATCTGCGTTGAACCCTTTAAAAGAATTCACGTTTAAAAGCGACCGTCATTGTTGTGCGCTGGCGCTCGGTTGAACTGTATGCGGCTTGCTTGGGTTTTGTCATGATCGATTCACTAGAAAAAAGATCATGAAAAAAAGGGCCAACTATTAAGTTGACCCTTCGAATATCTGGTTGCGGGGGCAGGATTTGAACCTACGACCTTCGGGTTATGAGCCCGACGAGCTGCCAGACTGCTCCACCCCGCGTCTGATGTGCAGAGTATAGCAGTTTGTGGGAAAGCGTTCAAATCGTAGAGCTGAGCCCCTGTTTATTCGTTTGTTTAGGTTGCGGTTCCTGGAGGATCATGGAAGATCATCAAGCGGTCAATGTGATGGAGGCGGCGTTACTGTGTGCGGATACGCCCATGACAGTTGCAGCATTACAAAAGGTATATGAGCCCGAAGAAGTCAGCGCTGCCCAGGTTGAGAGCTGGTTGAATCAATTGCAGACCAACTGGCAGGATCGCGGCCTTGAGTTGGCACAGGTTTCGACGGGTTGGCGATTCCAGAGCAAAGCAAATATGCAGCGCTTTCTAGAAAAGCTTAACCCTGAGCGTACGCCAAAGTATTCGCGTGCTGTTCTAGAGACTTTAGCCATCATCGCGTGGAAACAACCCGTGACGAGGGCAGATATTGAGGCCATTAGAGGCGTGACAGTTTCTTCTCAGATTGTCAAAACTTTAGAAGAAAGAGGCTGGGTGGAAACTTTAGGGCATCGGGACGCGCCCGGACGCCCAGCTTTGCTTGGCACGACAAAGCTGTTTTTGGACGATCTAGGCTTAAGAGCATTAGATGAGCTGCCTGCGCTTCAGCCTCTGTCACCTGAGGTCCCTGACCTTGGTGATCTGGTCGATTCAAACATCGTTGTTACGCACAATGCAGCAACTGATCTGTTGTTGGTTGAAAACGAATTAGATCCTGTGCGCTCAGCGGCAAGTGATGTGCAGCAGTCAGAGCCCATTGAACAAGAGCAAATTATCCAAGAAATCGAAGAAACAACGGGTGCGGATCCCGCGCATTCGCAACAGCATAATCAGTCGATGGATACCAACCCATCTATAAATCCATCCATCGATATATCGGAGCAAAAGTGACGAACGAACAGCCAGAAATTCCAGCGGTGTCAGAGCCAGTAGTGACAGATGTTAAAGAAGTGCCTGCAAAGAAACCACGCGCCAAAAGAGTAACGGCCAAGAGCAAAGTCGAAAGTGCTGCTGTAACCGAAACTGAAACCGCAACCGGCATCGTAAGCGGCATCGAAACCGCAACAGAATTGACGACTGCTACCGAAACCAAAGCCGCACCCAAACCGCGGTCCCGAAATTTAAGAACCCCATTTCGCCGTCGCCGAAACGATGCAACCAACGAACAGGTTAATGCTTCGAGCATTGACGAGTCGGCGCTTGTTCAGTCACAAGTTTTGGCTCAAGCGCAAACAATCGATCTTGACTCAACAGATCAAACGGCTGTTGCACAAGTCGATATGATTGATGAAGATGAGCCACCAGCGCTTGAGTTTCTGGGTAAGGCGCCCAAAACGTCACAGCGATTAGGCAAGTATCTTCAAAGCGATGTCCTGATGCCTAAGTTGCATAAGGTTCTTGCAGAGGCGGGTGTTGGATCTCGGCGCGAAATGGAGGAGTTAATTATCGCGGGCCGAGTATCGGTTAATGGTGAACCGGCTCATATTGGCCAGCGTGTCGGCAGTGCTGATGTTGTGCGCGTCAATGGCAAGCCGGTCAGTCGAATTGTTGGTCGCAAACCACCCCGGGTCATTCTTTATCACAAGCCGGCTGGTGAAATTGTCAGCCATGATGACCCAGGTGGTCGAGCCACTGTTTTTGCACGATTGCCTCGTTTAAAAATCGGCAAGTGGTTATCGGTTGGTCGTTTGGATCTTAATACCGAGGGATTGTTGATTTTTACGACATCTGGCGACTTGTCTAATCGGTTGCTGCATCCAAGATACGGCAATGAACGCGAATATGCAGTCCGTGTCTTGGGGGAAATGACTGGAGAAATCAGCAAAGCATTGACCACAGGTGTCGAGTTAGAAGATGGCCCAGCCCAGTTCGGTAGCGTTGAGTTCTTGGGCGGGGAGGGCAGCAACCGATGGTACCGCGTGACCTTGCAGGAGGGGCGCAATCGTGAAGTTCGCCGAATGTTTGAATTGGTTGGCTTGACGGTTAGCCGACTAATTCGTACCCGGTTTGGCGAAATTGTGTTGCCAAGCAATTTGCGCCGTGGTCGCTGGGACGAATTAAATGGCGATTTGGTTAGTGCCTTGATGGTTCAGGTTGGTCTTTTGAAGGATGAAGACGAAACGACTAAACCTGGAGCCAGAGGCCGTTCGGCGCGTCAGCCAGTCAGCCATGACAGTGCAATGCCACCGGGCTACCGGCCAGTGGCCGGTGCTGGCCCTGGTATGGGGCAGGGGCGTGGCCCTGGTCGGGGTTTTGGTCAAGGCCAAGGCCAAGGTCAGCCTAACGCCGATCGACGAGGCCAACCGCCGCGTGGTGGGCGTGGAAAGCCGCCCGTTCGAGGCGGCAGGCCTGGCGCCATCCCTGATCCATTGACGACATCAGTTGCTGCCGTTGCAGGCAGTGCGCCTGGAGGGCGCGGTCAACGATCGGCAGACCCGGCCAACCGGCCCAAGCGCCCATCAACCAAGGGCGGTGTGGGAGGTGGGCAGTCGTCTGCGCGTTCAGGTCCTGGGCGAAGCGCTGGCGGACCCAAAGGCGCTGGCGCGGCACCAGCCACGGCAGCCAAAGGTCGTTCAGCGCAAAAACCTCGTCGTCCGGGTGGGGCAAGCCAACCGGCTGCGACTCGGCGCGGTGATGACTGGCAGCCTAGCGGGGCTGCTGCACACGAATCGCGGCTCGGCTTTGTGAAATCCAATCGACGTTAAGTCGAGGCCAGCGATTAAAGGATGGCTTTACAATCGTAAAGCGTGTTAAAGTATCGGGCTTGAATGCTGGTCTGAGTATGCGTCTTGATTTGTTACTACTTGACCATGCGCTATGCCAGTCGCCGTATACGAATGGGCTGTTCATCAGCCCTTTTTTTTTGAAGGTATGAAAGACTTAGTCGACATTACTCGCCAGGCATTGGCCGGCATGGATCTTGAGTTGGTGACCGTTGATCGTGCGCCGATGGGGTTATTGCGCATAACGATTGACTGTGACACCGGTGTCACCATTGAGCATTGCGAAGGTGTTTCTAAGCAGCTTTCACGGGTTTACGAGGTTGAGGGTATTGATTACCGTCGACTTGAAGTCGGATCGCCGGGCGTTGATCGGCCGCTGCGTACCGAGCGGGATTTTCAGCGGTTTTTGGGTGAGCGCATTGAGTTGAAGTTGCGGCAAGCTGTTGACGATCAAAAGGTTTTCAAAGGGGTACTCCATATTGCTGCCGCACACCAAGAGCCAGGTGGCGCGGTTCTATTCGGTCTGGAGTACCAAGTGAAAAAAGGTGATGTTCGTCGGGTCACATTCTCAGTATCGGATGTTGATCGGGCGAAACTGGATCCGCTACTAGATTTCAAGGGTAGGAAGCGATGAGTCGCGAAATTTTATTACTGGTTGATGCATTGGCGCGCGAAAAAAACGTGGGCCGTGAAGTTGTCTTTGAAGCGCTGGAAGGAGCCCTTGCTTCTGCCATGAAAAAGCGATTCGAAGAGGACGCAGACATCCGCGTGAGCGTTGATCGAATGTCGGGCGAACATGAAGGATTTCGGCGTTGGTTAGTCGTGCCTGATGAGGCAGGCTTGCAAGAGCCAGACCGCGAGGAAATGCTTTCTGACGCGAAGGACACCTTTCCTGATATCCAAGATGGTGAGTACATCGAAGAGCCCTTAGAGCCTGTCGAGTTTGGTCGGATCGGTGCGCAAGCTGCCAAACAGGCGATTTTGCAACGCATCCGTGATGCCGAGCGTGAGCAGGTATTAAGTGACTTTTTAGAGCGTGGTGAAACAATCATCTCAGGCACCATCAAGCGTATGGATAAGGGTGATGTCATTATCGAGACGGGTAAAGTTGAAGCGCGCTTACCGCGTAGCGAGATGATTCCAAAAGAAAATCTTCGTATCGGCGATCGCGTCCGTTCGTGGGTTCTGCGTATTGACCGTGCCGCACGTGGTCAGCAAGTGATCCTGTCACGGACGTCGCCCGAGTTCATCAAAGAATTATTTGAAAACGAGGTCCCGGAGATTGAGCAAGGCCTCTTAGAAATCAAAGGCGCTGCTCGTGATCCTGGCGTACGTGCCAAAATTGCAGTGGTTGCTTATGACTCGCGCATTGACCCAATCGGTACGTGTGTGGGCATGCGTGGATCCCGTGTCACTGCGGTTCGTAATGAGCTCGGCGGCGAACAAGTTGACATCGTGCTTTGGTCAGAGGACCCCGCACAGTTTGTTATCGGTGCGCTTGCGCCAGCAAACATCGAGTCCATCGTTGTGGACGAAGATCGTCACGCCATGGATGTGGTTGTTGACGAAGAGAACTTGCCAAAAGCCATTGGTTCTCGTGGTCAAAACGTGCGCCTGGCGTCTGACTTAACGGGCTGGCAAATCAACATCATGACGCCCGAAGAAAGTCAGAATCGCCAAGATTTAGAAAGAGCAGCGTTGCGTCTGACGTTTGTCAACAAGCTCGATGTTGACGAAGAAGTGGCTGACATTTTGATTGATGAAGGATTTACAGGTCTTGAGGAAATTGCTTACGTGCCTATAGCCGAGCTCCAAGAAATTGAAGCATTCGACGAAGACACGATCAATGAGCTCAGAAATCGCGCTCGCAATGCGTTATTGACTGCGGCTATTGTTCAAGAAGAGCGCATTGAGTCTGCTCAAGATCTATTGCATATCGAGGGGATTTCCCCGGAATTAGTGGCTGTGCTCGGTGGGCACGGCATCAACACACAAGATGACCTGGCTGATCTGGCCACCGATGAACTGGCCGAAATGGCTGGTATCGATACAGAGAAGGCAGCGGCGTTCATCATGGCAGCCAGAGCCCGCTGGTTCGAAGATGAGCAATAAAAGAAAAAAGCAGCAATTAAGGGTATCCCATGTCTAGTTGATACGGGAACCCGCTGCTAAGGTGAGAGAGAGTCTAATGTCGAGTAATACCGTTGCCCAGTTTGCCAGCGAACTGAAAATGCCAGCCGAAGCGCTGCTAGAGCAGTTACGTGCAGCGGGTGTGACTATTAACACTGCAGCCGATGAGTTGTCAGAGGTTGATAAGTCAAAACTGTTAGAGTCCTTAAGGCGGTCCCACGGGGCCACAGAAGGTAAAAAAATCACGCTGACACGTCGTCAAACATCGGAAATCAGGCAAGCCGATGGCGCGGGCCGTTCGCGGACCATCCAGGTCGAAGTCAGAAAGAAACGTGTATTTGTGAAGCGCGATTTGGTCTCTGAGACATCAGAGGCCGAAGTCGACGCGTCCACCGTTCCTAGCGCGGTTGATGTTTCACTGCCAACATTGACCCCTGAGACAGTTGCGAACCAAGCGTCGACTCCCGTTTCACAAGCCCTTGATACCCTTGACACGTCCGAACAGACGACGCAGTCATCGCCTGACTCGCAAGCGAAGCAGACGCTGGGTGAAACGATCGAGCAGCAACCCACGCCGCCAGTCAGCGAAGCCATTGATTTCCCAAATGCCGAAGGGCCTTTGGTTCAAGCTGAAGCAGTTACCGATAAGTCCGTAGAGCAAGACAACTCGGCGCTTGCCGCTGAAACAGCTGGCGAAAAGCAAAAGGACGAAAAACCCTCAGCACCATCAGTTGACGGCGAGCAGCCAGCACCTGAAGCGGTCGAAACGCAAGGGGGTATCGAGCCGGTGCCTGCCGCTGCTAAGTCGGTTTCAGGTGGCCGTAAGGTTGTTCGACAAAAAGCTGCGGTTGTAGAACCTGCCGTTCCAGGCCGTGAGGCAGCTCGCGAGCGTGCAGAACTAGAAGCCGCAGCGCTAAGGAACATGCTGAGTAGGCCAAAGAAAATTTTGCATGCTGAGGCTGAACCTGATCCAGCTGCTTTAAAAGGCACCTTGCATAAGCCAGTAGCCGGTAAGACGGCTGACAAGAAGGCACCTGAAGGCGGCAAGAAAACCATCAAAGCCGGTGAAGTGTCGTCGACTTGGTCCGATGATGCCGCGCGCAAAAAGCCTGCGGGCAAAACAGCAGCACCGGCCTCTCGTGACGGCTGGCGCGCTGGGAAAAGTGGGCGTGCTTCTGGACGACGAGGACGTGGTCAAAACGCTGCGCCACAGCAAGAAGCAGCACCAGTCGAATTTGTCGCACGTGAAGTACATGTGCCCGAAACGATTACGGTTGCCGATTTAGCACACAAAATGTCAATCAAAGCGGCAGAAGTGATCAAACACTTGATGCAGCTTGGTCAAATGGTGACGATTAATCAGGTGTTGGATCAAGAGACAGCCATGATTATGGTTGAGGAATTGGGCCACACTGCTGTTGCTGCAAAGTTAGACGATCCTGAAGCCTTCCTCGAGCAAGCACCTGTTGCTGAAGTCGAAAGCAAGCCACGAGCACCAGTGGTTACTGTCATGGGTCACGTCGATCACGGCAAGACTTCGCTGCTGGACCATATCCGTCGCGCAAAAGTTGCTTCGGGTGAGGCAGGTGGTATCACGCAACATATTGGCGCTTATCATGTCACAACAGACCGTGGCATGGTGACTTTCTTGGATACGCCAGGTCATGCGGCCTTTACGGCGATGCGTGCACGCGGCGCCAAAGCCACCGACATTGTGATTTTGGTGGTTGCCGCCGATGATGGTGTTATGCCCCAGACCAAAGAAGCGATTCATCATGCTCGAGCCGCTGGTGTTCCGCTGGTTGTTGCCATTAACAAGATTGATAAGCCTGATGCCAACCCTGACCGAGTCAAGCAAGAGTTGGTTGTCGAGCAGGTTGTGCCTGAAGATTATGGTGGGGATGTTCCGTTTGTCGCCGTTTCGGCAAAGACAGGTCAGGGCATCGATGAGTTGCTCGAAAACGTTTTGTTGCAAGCTGAGATCTTAGAGCTCAAAGCGCCGATTGAGTCTTCTGCCAAAGGCATCGTGATTGAAGCACGGCTGGACAAAGGCCGAGGCCCCGTGGCAACAGTCCTGGTTCAATCGGGTACTTTAAATCGCGGCGATGTGGTGCTTGCTGGTGCCAGTTACGGCCGAGTTCGTGCGATGATGGACGAAAACGGTAAACCAATCCAGTCGGCAGGGCCTTCTATTCCTGTCGAAATTCAAGGTTTGACAGAGGTACCAGCGGCCGGTGACGAGCTAATGGTGTTGGTTGATGAGCGTAAGGCTCGCGAAATTGCGCTGTTTAGGCAGGGCAAGTTCCGCGATGTTAAGTTGGCTAGACAGCAAGCCGCCAAATTGGAGTCGATGTTTGAACCAACGGCTGAGGGTCTACAAACCCTGGCATTGATTGTGAAAACCGATGTTCAGGGTTCGCAAGAAGCGTTGGTCAATGCGCTAGTTAAGCTTTCGACGCCTGAAATTAAGGTTCAAGTGGTCCATGCTGCCGTTGGTGGCATTTCAGAGAGCGATGTGAACCTAGCCATTGCCGCAGGTGCGGTCATTATTGGCTTTAATGTTCGATCAGAGACGAGTGCCAAGAAGTTGGCTGAATCAAATGGCGTTGACGTTCGCTACTACAACATCATTTATGATGCGGTCGACGAGGTCAAGGCAGCCATGTCAGGTATGTTGACACCTGAGAAACGTGAAGAAGTGATCGGTATGGTCGAGGTTCGCGAGGTCTACACCATCTCAAAGATCGGCACAGTTGCTGGTTGTATGGTGACAGATGGCCTTGTGAAGAAAGACTCGCAAGTTAGGTTGCTCAGAGACAACGTGGTTCAGTGGACTGGATGGTTAGATTCTCTTCGTCGATTCAAGGACGACGTCAAGGAAGTGAAGTCCGGGTTTGATTGCGGTATCACTTTGAAAGGCAACAATGACCTCAAGGTGGGTGATCAGCTTGAGATATTTGAAATTCGCGAAGTTGCTCGATCAATTTAGGGATAGCCAGAATGTCACGCCATAAGCAAAAAGTGGCCGGTGGTCGTAACATTCGGCTGGCCGATCAGATACAAAAAGACCTTGCGGTCTTGATCCAAAAAGAAATTGATCCTTCGCGTGTCGGGTTAATCACGCTATCGGGTGTTGAGCTGTCGACCGATTATGCACATGCCAAGGTCTTTTTTACGGTTTTGGCTGGCGAGCCTGACGCTGCCGAGAGTCTGTTGAATGAAAAGGCAGGTTGGTTGCACGCCCAGCTTTTTAAAATGTTTCACATACACACGGTGCCAACGTTGCGTTTTTTCCATGATCCGCAGCTCGAACGAGGAATCGCCATGTCTCAGTTGATAGACCAAGCCGTTGCCTCAGATGAGGCGCATATTGGTTCTGATGCTGACCGAGACGGTAATCCTTAAAGGTTGTTACTGTTTGAGTCGGATAAAGAGTTTTAGATGAGAAAGCGTCGCGGGCAGGTCATTGATGGTTGGCTTTTGCTGGATAAACCTGTTGATCTTTCAAGCAATCATGCGTTGCAGCGAGCCAAAAGGCTAATGGATGCACAAAAAGCGGGTCATACTGGCACGCTCGATCCTTTTGCGACGGGTTTATTGATTTGTTGCTTTGGGCGCGCCACAAAGATAGCAGGTCACCTTTTGGAGGCCGACAAAACCTACACGGCGACCTTGCTGTTTGGCGTGGAAACGGATTCTGGTGATTTGACCGGAGAGGTGGTGTTTGAAGCTGACGTGTCATTTGAGGGCGTGAGTCGAGAAGCACTTGAGGCTGTTTTGCCTAAGTTCAAGGGTGTCATTGCGCAAGTCCCACCGATGACTTCAGCACTAAAGTACAAAGGTCGTCCACTGTATGCGTATGCCCGTGAAGGCATAACGATAGAGCGACCGCCCAGAGAGGTCACGATTCACGGTTTAGCGGTGTTGTCCTGCGAGGGTCGAACAGCGACGATTAAGGTTAGTTGCAGTAAGGGTACTTACATTCGTACTTTGGCGCAGGATATTGGACGGGCATTGGGTGTGGGCGCCCACTTGGTAGCGCTTCGGCGTGACCGCGTTGGCACCTTCGATATCAAAGATGCTTTCACGCTTGAACAGATCGCCGAGTCGGCATCGCCTTTAAAGGCTATTAGGCCGCTGAGCGAGTTGCCAGCGGAATTGGCTCAAAAATTTATCAAAGGGCCGGCTATTGAGCCGTCTCAGCTGTAGTTTATTAAAGAGGAAATATTCATGTCACGCGCCCTGCGCAATGTTGCCATTATCGCCCACGTTGACCACGGAAAAACAACGCTGGTTGATCAGCTTTTGCGCCAGTCCGGCACGTTCCGTGACAACCAGCAATTAAGCGAAAGAATCATGGACTCTAACGACCTCGAACGAGAAAGAGGTATTACGATTCTCGCCAAAAACTGTTCGGTCCAGTACGAAGGTACCCACATTAATATTGTCGACACGCCAGGCCACGCTGATTTCGGTGGTGAGGTTGAGCGTGTGCTTTCGATGGTTGACGGGGTTTTGTTGCTCGTTGATGCGGTTGAAGGCCCGATGCCTCAAACACGTTTTGTGACACGCAAAGCGTTGGCTTTGGGTTTAAAGCCAATCGTTGTTGTGAACAAAATCGACCGACCAGGTGCCCGTCCTGACTATGTCGTCAATGCCACTTTTGATCTGTTCGATAAGTTAGGCGCCACAGAAGAGCAGTTAGACTTCCCCGTCATTTACGCCTCAGGGTTAGATGGTTATTCTGGTTTAGATCCTTCGGTGCGTGATGGTGACATGCGGACGTTATTCGAAGCGATTTTGAATCAAGTGCCACAGCGCGAAGACAATCCTGATGCGCCTTTGCAATTCCAGATCATTTCACTGGATTACAGCAGCTACGTTGGCAAAATCGGTGTTGGCCGTATCAACCGTGGCCGAGTACGTGCCGGTATGGAAGTTGCCTTTCAGTTTGGCCCTGATTCCCCAATTGCCAAGGGTCGTATCAACCAAGTTTCCAAGTTTCAAGGTCTAGAGCGGGTCATCGTAGATGACGCGCAAGCTGGCGATATTGTTTTGATTAACGGTATTGAGGATATTGGCATTGGTTGCACACTGATGGAGCCAGGTCATCCTGATCCTCTACCCATGTTGCGAATTGATGAGCCTACGCTAACCATGAACTTCATGGTGAACACCTCACCTTTGGCGGGTCGCGAGGGTAAGTATGTGACGAGTCGTCAAATCAGAGATCGTCTGGACCGCGAACTCAAAGCCAACGTTGCTTTGCGGGTTCGTGAAACGGACGATGACACTGTGTTTGAAGTGGCTGGTCGCGGTGAATTGCATCTGACAATTTTGCTTGAGAACATGCGCCGCGAGGGTTTTGAGCTTGCTGTTTCAAGACCACGTGTGGTTTACAAAGAAATCGATGGTCAGAAGTGTGAGCCATTTGAATTGTTGACTTGCGACATTGAGGATCCTCACCAAGGTGGGGTAATGGAAGAGCTAGGCCGTCGCAAAGGCGATCTGCAAGACATGCAAGCCGACGGCCGTGGTCGAACACGACTTGAATATCGCATTCCAGCGCGTGGGCTGATTGGGTTTCAAGGTGAGTTTTTGACCATGACACGCGGCACTGGTTTGATGAGTCACATCTTTGACAGCTATGGACCTGTTCGGGAAGGATCCATCGGTGAGCGCCGTAATGGCGTGTTGATTAGCCAGGACAACGGTGATGCCGTTGCCTACGCGTTGTGGAAGTTACAAGAACGTGGGCGCATGTTTGTGGCTCCAGGTGATGCTTTGTATGAAGGCATGGTCATTGGCATTCACTCGCGCGATAACGATTTGGTGGTTAATCCCATCCGCGAGAAGAAGCTAACCAACGTTCGCTCATCAGGTAAAGATGAGCACATTGACTTGGTCACGCCCATTAGGATGACACTCGAGTACGCGGTGGAATTTATTGACGAAGATGAGTTGGTTGAGGTGACGCCGCAATCGATTCGCCTGCGTAAGCGCTATTTGCAAGAGCATGAGCGTCGACGCATGTCTCGCGAGTAAGTCTTAAAGACGTCAAACCGCAATTTCCGCTTGCATCAAGTGTGATGCAAGCGGTCTAAGAAGGCCTAGCAAAAAATTGCTAGGCCTTTTCCTTGCACTTTAGATGCCGCCCAAGCAGACATATTTCATTTCTAGAAAGTCATCCATGCCGTAGACAGAGCCTTCGCGGCCAAGGCCTGATTGCTTCATGCCGCCGAAAGGACCAACCTCACTTGAGATGATGCCGGCGTTAACGCCGATAATGCCGTATTCCAATGCTTCAGCTGTCCGGAAAATCCGTCCAATATCACGGCTGTAAAAGTAGGCCGCCAAGCCAAACTCAGTGTTGTTGGCTAGCGCAATGACTTGTGCGTCATCGTCAAACTTAACGATTGGTGCAAGTGGTCCAAAGGTCTCTTCACGCATGCAAAGCATGTTGCTCGACACATTGGTCATCACCGTTGGTTCAAAGAAACGCCCGCCGCGAGCGTGAGCCTTGCCGCCGGTTAGAATAATTGCGCCCTTCGCGAGTGCATCGTCAATGTGTTCCTGAACCTTTTTGACAGCAGCCTCATCGATCAAGGGCCCGGTGGTAGTGCCTTCTTCAAAGCCTTCGCCGACTTTGAGCCTTTCATTAACGGCTTGGGTTAATTTCTGTGCAAATGTGTCGTAGATTCTGGCGTGAGCATAGAAACGGTTGGTGCATACGCAAGTCTGTCCAGCATTGCGGTACTTCGATGCCATGGCGCCTTCAATCGCGGCATCAATGTCTGCATCATCAAAAATAATGAATGGGGCGTTACCACCAAGTTCGAGAGAGAGTTTTTTAATGGTGGGCGCGCTTTGTTGCATGAGGATGCGTCCGACCTGCGTTGAGCCCGTAAAGGTAAGTTTGCGCACGATTGGACTTTCGCAAAGAACTTTACCAACCGCAATGGACTGCTCGCTATCGGCAGTAATGATGTTGATAACGCCGGCAGGGATGCCTGCGCGTTGCGCCAGTTCAGCCAATGCCAGGGCTGAGAGCGGTGTTTGTTCAGCAGGTTTCAAAACGACAGTGCAACCGGCTGCGAGCGCGGGCGCAATCTTACGTGTGATCATGGCAATTGGAAAATTCCATGGTGTGATGGCCGCACACACACCGATAGGCTCTCGAAGCACCAAGATCCGGGTGTTTGGGATGGGCGCATCGATCGTGTCGCCCATGATGCGTTTGCCTTGTTCTGCAAACCACTCGACAAACGAGGCACCATAGGCGACTTCGCCGCGTGCTTCAGCCAATGGTTTGCCTTGCTCAGTTGTCATGATGCGAGCCAAATCTTCCGTGTTGGCAACAATCAAATCAAACCATTTACGCAAGATACCAGCCCGAGCCTTGGCCGTTAACGCGCGCCATGCGGGCCATGCCGCATTGGCCGCATCTATGGCTCGTGTGGCGGCAGCTGGCCCGTTGTTGACCACATGCGCAATCGTTTTCCCATCAGCAGGATTGTCGACTGGGAAATAACTGCCATCATCGGCATCAACCCACTGACCTTGAATGTAGGACTGGTGATGTAAAAGTGTTGGGTCATCAAGCTTGACAGGGAAAACAGCTTTATCCATTTGAGTTCCTTTGAATGGCGTATTTAACAATTTGTCTGGAGTCAGGTTTTTATTGTGATTCAGTGCGGTCTTCAGAGGCAAGCGCCTTTTATTTTGAGACTAGGGCAAGGCGCTTGGCCTCAATGACTCGCTCAAATGCGTGTATTTATAGGCCAATACCCGTTCGACCACGCGAGCTGGATCGTCTTCAATGATGAATAAACCCATGTGTGACGGTGTAATCATGCCTAGCTTGAGAACTTCTGCATTTAACCAGTCAATGAGTCCTGACCAGAATGCGCTACCGACCAAAATGACAGGGCCAGCAGGAATTTTACCGGTTTGAATCAATGTCAATGCTTCAAATAATTCATCTAACGTGCCAAATCCGCCTGGCAGAGCGATATAGGCCGTGCTGTGCATGAAAAAAGTGGCTTTGCGAGAATAGAAGTACTCAAAATGGAGGCCTATGGTCTGGTAAGGGTTGTCTTTTTGTTCGGCGGGCAGCTTGATATTTAGGCCAATGCTGGTGCCGCCGGACTCGTAGGCGCCCATATTAGCGGCACCCATGATGCCAAGGCCACCACCTGCAATGACCGCTAATCCAGCCTTGGCTAGGCGCGCACCAATTTCGCGGCTGAGTGCACAATAAGGGGAATCGGCAGGCAGTCGTGCGCTACCAAAAACACTGACAGCGGGGCCAACATGGGCTAATGTTTCAGCCGCAAGTACCATCTCTGACATAATTTGGGGTGTCTGCTCAATAGCAGTTGAAGACTTTAGGTTCTGACTCATGAAAAAAACCTTATTGCTGGTTGATGGCTCAAGTTATCTTTATCGCGCCTATCATGCCATGCCTGACTTAAGAAACGCACAGGGTGAAGCCACGGGTGCCATTTACGGCGTCATTAACATGATGCGCAAAATCATGCTGGATTTTGAGCCTGATTATGCTGTGTGTATCTTTGACGTAAAAGGCAAAACTTTTCGGGAAGACGTATACCCCGACTATAAAGCCAATCGTGCCGCGATGCCTGAGGATTTGGCAACCCAAATTGAGCCCATCCATGAAGCTGTCGCCGCGTTGGGTTGGTCAGTGATTGGTGTCACTGGGGTCGAAGCTGATGATGTGATTGGCACCTTATCTGTTTTGGCGGAAGCAAATGGGCTGGCAACGATCATATCCACCGGTGACAAAGATTTGGCGCAGTTGGTGACGCCCAACTGTTTGTTGGTCAACACCATGAACGGTGAAAAGCTTGACCCGCAAGGCGTTAAAAACAAATTTGGAGTGCCACCAGAACGCATCGTGGACTACTTGATGTTGGTGGGAGACACCGTGGACAACGTTCCCGGCGTCAATAAGGTGGGGCCAAAAACCGCTGTTAAGTGGCTAGAGGCCTACGATAGTGTTGACAACTTACTAGCGCATATTGATGAAATCAAAGGTGCTGCGGGTGCGAATCTTAAAGAGGCCATGGGTCAGTTCGAGCTAACACGACATTTGTTAACCGTTAAATTGGATTGTGAGTTGCCGCTTGAAGCGCGCGAAATCGAGCACTTTGTGCCCAAAGCGGCGGATGTCGACAAACTGACGCATCTCTATGAGCGCTATGGATTTAGAACATGGCTGCGCGAATTGAGTGGTGATGCTCAGCGCATCCCTAAGGGTGATGCTAGGGTCAATAGAATTACGGACACGGCAGCGGCGATATCAGGCGAAGTTGTGCCGACGATGGTCACCCCTGTAGAGCACTTAGTATATGAGACGGTGCTGACACTCGCGCAAGCTCAAACATGGTTCGACCGCGTGACGCAAGCCGACCTTGTGGCTTTGGATACAGAAACCACCTCGCTAGATGGCATGCAGGCACGACTCGTGGGTTTTTCACTTTGCGTGGCCCCTGGACAGGCTTGCTACATCCCCTTGGCTCACCGTGGCACCGAAGCCGTGGTGCAACTGGATAAAGCAGAGATTCTTGCCTTGTTTGCGCCGTGGCTAGCGTCTAGCAAGCCCACCAAGATACTGCACCATGCGAAGTACGATGCGCATGTTTTTGCCAACGAGGGCTTGCATTTGGCGGGTATTGCGCATGACACCATGTTGCAAGCCTACGTGCTCGAGTCACACCGCAGCGTGGCCTTGGCCGAACTCTCACACCGTTGGCTGGGTCAGCGGGGCGTATCCTATGAACAATTGTGTGGCAAAGGCGCTCACCAAATAGGGTTCGATGAGGTGGCTGTTGATAAGGCGAGTCACTATGCCTGCGAAGATGCGGATTTCACGGCACGCCTTCATCACGTGCTTTACCCGCAGGTGCAGGCTGATGAGTCCCTACAGCGTATTTACGAACTCGAATTGATGGTTAGTGAAGTGCTGTTCGTGATTGAGCGAGAGGGTGTTCGAATTGACCCTCAGGAGCTACAGTCCCAGAGCCACGAAATTGGGGAAAAGCTTTTAGCAATTGAAAAGCGTGCCTACGAAATGGCGGGGCAACCGTTTAATTTGAATTCGCCCAAACAGCTCGGTGAAATTCTTTTTACTCAGATGCAGCTACCGGTGGTGCGTAAAACGGCCAGTGGTGCCCCATCGACCGATGAAGAGGTCTTAAGCAAGCTGGCGCAGGATTACCCGCTACCTAAGGTGTTGTTGGAGTATCGCGGTCTTGCGAAACTAAAATCGACCTACACCGATAAGTTACCCAAAATGATTAACCCGGTAACGGGCCGGGTGCACACGCATTACGCCCAAGCGGCTGTTATCACGGGGCGGTTGTCCTCATCGGAGCCGAACTTACAGAACATCCCCATCCGAACCGAAGAAGGTCGGCGCGTCAGAAAAGCGTTCATTCCCCGGCAGGCGGATGGTCAGATTGTGTCTGCCGATTACTCCCAAATTGAGTTGCGTGTGATGGCACACGTGTCGGCTGATGAGGGTCTGCTCAAAGCTTTTGCACAAGGCGAGGACATTCATAAAGCCACCGCCGCCGAGGTGTTTGGGGTGAGTGTGGATCAAGTCAATGCGGATCAGCGTCGTATGGCCAAAACCATCAATTTTGGTTTGATATATGGCATGGGCGCGCACGGACTGGCAGGGAATTTGGGTATAACCCGTGACGCGGCGCAATCCTACATTGACCGCTATTTTGCGCGCTATCCAGGTGTTGCTCAGTACATGGCAACCACAAAGGCTTTGGCGCATGAGCAGGGGTTTGTGCAAACGGTTTTTGGTCGAAGGCTTTGGTTGACTGACATCAATGCAGCCGGTGCCCGCCGGGCGGGCGCGGAGCGGGCTGCGATTAATGCCCCGATGCAGGGCACTGCGGCTGACTTAATTAAAATGGCGATGGTGGCTACGCAACGTTGGGTAGAAACCGAAAAGCTCCAAAGTCGTTTGATCATGCAGGTACACGATGAATTGGTTCTCGATGTGGTGAGTGATGAGCTCGCGCTTGTTTGTGAAAACCTGCCAAGGCTGATGTGCGAGGTGGCTGAGTTGAGCGTGCCTTTGCTCGCTGAAGTCGGTCAGGGTGGGAATTGGGAGCAAGCGCACTAAAGACACGTTGTCATTGGAAAAACTTGAGGAGTTAGACATGACTGAAAAAGCAAAAACCCCCATAAAAACAACGGTTAACGGGCTCAAAGTGGGAATGACCCAAGTGCCGGTGCACACCGAAAGCATGCCAGCTTATTTTGCGATGCCAGAGCATCCTGGGCGTTTTCCGGTGGTTTTGGTGGTTCAGGAGATATTTGGGGTTCATGAGCACATTCAAGACGTGTGCCGACGTTTCGCGCATGAGGGGTTTTTGGCGATTGCACCGGAATTGTATTTTCGGCAAGGTGATCCAGCCGCTTTAAGTGAAGTCAGCGATATCGTGTCGAAAATTGTCAGTCAGGTGTCTGATGACCAAGTGCTACAAGATTTGGATGCTTGCTTGGTATGGGCTGGTTTGCACGGAGGCAACTTGGCCCAAGTCTGCGTGACTGGCTTTTGTTGGGGCGGAAGAGTGACTTGGCGTTATGCCGAACACCAGCCTATGGTGAACGCGGCGGTGGCTTGGTATGGGCGCCTGACAGCAGGACACGGCCCACTCCATACACGGCATCCCATCGATGTGGCTTCGACGCTACAAGCACCTGTATTGGGTCTTTATGGCGAAAAAGATGCAGGCATTCCACTGTCGGATGTGAGGGCCATGCAAAAAGCGCTCAGTTTGGGCAACGAGTATGCCCAGCGCAGCACGGTCAGAGTCTATGAGGGTGCTGACCATGGTTTTTTTGCTGATTACCGACCCATGTATGAACCGAAAGCAGCCCAAGATGCTTGGGCGAGATGTTTGGCTTGGATGCGTTCTAATTTGAAGCCTGGCTAAATTAAAAAGTCGCCATTGGCGACTTTTTTTTACATCGCTTTTAAAGCGGCGATTCTTTGCTCTATCGGAGGGTGGGTTGCAAAAAGTGCGCCGATCCCTTTGCCACCGCTGATGCCTGAAGCTTCGAAACTGCGTGGAAGCTCACCTGGCGTCAAGTTGCCCAAGCGCGCCAAGGCCCTGATCATTGGTTCGCGGGCTTGCATCAGCTTTGCTGATCCAGCGTCTGCTCTGAACTCACGCTGGCGTGAAAACCAAGCCACGATAATGCTGGCTAGAATACCAAAAATGATTTCGGAAATAATCACCGCCGCAAAATAACCGATCCCCAGGCCACGGTCATTCTTCAGAATCACTCGATCCACAAAGTAGCCCACGATGCGAGCAAAAAACACCACAAACGTGTTCAGCACGCCTTGGATGAGGGTCAAGGTCACCATGTCGCCATTGGCGATGTGAGCGACTTCGTGGCCCAAAACGGCTGCGACCTCTTCTTCGGTCATGCTCTCGAGCAGTCCTGTAGACACCGCAACGAGTGCATTATTTTTAAAGGCGCCAGTCGCAAATGCGTTTGGTGGGCCGTCATAGATGGCTACTTCAGGGCGTCCAATTTCGGCACGGTCGGCAAATTGGTGAACGGTCTGAACCAGCCACGCTTCGCGGGCGTTGCTGGGCGAATCGGGGTCAATCACGCGAGCCTTGGTCGTGAACTTGGCAACCCATTTGCTAATCAGCAGCGACAGGAAAGCACCGCCGAAGCCGATAATGGCCGAAAACACCAGCAGTGTTTGAATATCCAAGCCCTGAGGCGTTAAAAATTGATTGGCACCTGTGATGTTTAAGATCACACCCAGAACAATCAAAATGGCCAAGTTAGTGGCCAGAAAAAGCATGGTTCTCTTCATGGTGTTGTCAGCTTCGCTTTGAAGTTATTTTATAAAAACAGAGTTAAATCTTAGACGACAAAAAGAGGATCAGGTTCAATTAATTGAACCTGATTGTGAAGAATTTTACTGCGGTTGATCACGAGTGTAGCAACCCAAACTTGGCTTAGACTTTTGCGCGGATGCTTCAGGGTTTTGGTTGATTGATCAGGCTTTGATACCACTCATGAAAATGTTGCATGCCGTTTTCCATGGGTGATTGGTAGGGGCCCACTTCGATGTCGCCGCGCTCGTAAAGTGCTTTGCGGCCCGCGTCCATGCGTTCAGCGATTTCATCATCTTCAACGGCCGTTTCCATGTAGGCAGCTTGCTGCGCTTCTACAAACTCGCGCTCAAATGAAGCAATTTCCTCTGGGTAGTAAAACTCAACGACGTTTACCGTTTCTTGTGGCGAAATGGGGTGAAGCGTTGAGAGCACAAGAACGTGAGGATAAAGTTCAATCATGTGAGTCGGATAGTAGGTGACCCAAATGGCACCAAAGTCGGGTGCTTGGCCTTGTCGAAAGGACATCAGCTTGTCATGCCAGACGCGGTACGCATCAGTGCCTGGTTGAGACAAGGCCTTGTGAACGCCGACACGTTGCACGCTATGAAATGGCGCAAACTCCCACTCGAGATCATCGCAGGTCACAAACTGACCCAAACCAGGATGGAATGGCTCGACGTGGTAATCCTCCAAATAGACTTCGATGAAGGTTTTCCAGTTGTAGTGGCAGGGGTGCACTTCCACGTTGTCGAGCACATAGTCTGAAAAATCAAATTCTGGACGTTTGAAAAGGCTGCCAAGATCTCGCAAAGGGTCGCGAGGACCTTCGAACAACAGACCGTTGCAGCGCTGTAATGGATAGCGCTGCAAATTCATGCATGGTTTTTCAGGAAAGTGCGGCGCGCCGAGCAGCTCGCCTTGATCGGTGTAGGTCCAGCGGTGCAAGGGACAGACAATATTGCCGCCAGTCACTTGGAGGTTTCCAGATAGGTTGCCAGAACCACTGACGTTGCCTGTCTCGCCGCCCAACATGATCGATTGCCGGTGACGGCAGACATTTGACAACAACTCTACGCCGTTATTGCCATTAACCAATACACGGCCATTTCCCTCTTGGGGCAGGGTGCGCCAATCACCGCCGTTTGGAACGCCTTTTTCGTGACCCACGTACTGACAAGATTGCCCAAAGACGAGCTTCTTCTCAAGCGAAAGTATTTCTGGATCGAAATACTGTCTGGGTGAAAGTTGCGTAAAAGCGGGTGACACGTGCGCTGCTTGACCCCTGTCGGCCATGATTCCCTCCGCGGAGATAAAAAAAGCCAGCTGGGCAACCCTTCTGGCGCGAAGAAAAATCGGTGCTTCCGATCATCTTTGCCCATTGTACCGCAACCAATCGGCAAGCTGGTTTTTACCCCAAGTCTTTCTACTACAATGGGAGTAATAGGTTTTAACAAACAATCTTTGGAGCTCGCGTTAGTGGCAAGCAAAAAAAAATCGGATTTAGGGCCGGATGACCTGCCACAGGAATTCGAAGCAGCCCTGGCGCAGCTTGAGGAAATTGTGGCGCAAATGGAACGAGGAGACATGTCATTAGAGGCATCCTTAGGCGCCTACCAACGGGGTGTGGCACTGACCCGCATTTGCCAAGACCGTTTGGCAAGGGCAGAACAAAAAGTCAAGGTGCTGTCAGACGAGTTGCTCAAGCCCTTTGAGCTAGACGGTGGGTCAAATAACGGTGATGCGTCCTCATGAAGGGGTCAGAGCGTCAGTTGATTTTTGAGCGTTGGTTGGTAGACCAGGCGAGCCGGGTCGAGAACAAGCTAGCAAACCTATTGCCAACCGATGAAGACGAGCCTGGGCGTCTTCACGAGGCCATGCGATGGGCGGCCTTGGGTGGCGGCAAGAGGGTCAGGGCTTGCTTGCTGTTTGCCTCAGCTAGGGCGTGTCACCCCGCACCTGATGTGGTTCTGGATCGGGCGTTGGATTTGGCGGCTTCAGCGGTTGAGCTTATTCATGCCTACTCGTTGATTCACGATGACTTACCATGCATGGACGACGATGACATGCGGCGCGGTCGAGCGGCGACTCACATCCAATTTGGCGAAGCGATGGCCTTGTTGGCTGGTGATGCCATGCAACCGCTGGCTTTTGAATGGATGTCGGAGATGCCCATTGCACCGGCTTTGACGGTGCAGGCGACCCAAATGTTGGCCCGTGCCATTGGTAGCAAAGGCATGGCTGGCGGACAGGCCATTGATCTATTGAGCACCGGTGTGCGGCTCAACGAAACGGACCTTGCTGCGATGCACAGTAAAAAAACAGGGGCTCTGCTGGGGGCCAGTGTTCAATTGGGTGCCATCGTTGCTGGTGCAGACTCTACACACCGCGAGGCACTAAGGCGTTATGCTGACGCGCTTGGTCTGGCCTTTCAGGTTGTGGACGATGTGCTTGATGCGACAGTGTCGACTGAAAAGCTGGGTAAAACAGCGGGCAAGGATCAAGAGCAGTCCAAAGCGACCTACGTTACCTTGCTAGGACTGGAAAAAGCGCAAGCCTTGGCGTTGGAGCTAGAAAGTGTGGCTCGTGAGGCGGTTAAGTCGTTCGGCGACAGTGGTCGCCACTTGGCGGATCTGGCCAGTTACGTGGTGCAAAGAGAGCACTGAGGAATAGATAAGAATGTCTTACGGTCTTTTAGAGCAGATAAATGAACCTTCTGATTTGCGGTCAATGGAGCGGTCTCAGTTAGGGCAAGTAGCGAAAGAACTGCGCGCCTTCATTCTGAACTCCGTGTCGCAGACTGGCGGCCATTTGTCGTCAAACTTAGGTACCGTCGAGCTGACCGTGGCGCTGCATCGCATTTTTGATACGCCCCACGATCGGATCGTATGGGACGTCGGCCATCAGTCCTACCCCCACAAAATTTTGACAGGCCGTCGCGATCAAATGGGATCATTGCGACAGGCCGGTGGCTTGTCTGGATTTCCAAAACGCAGCGAGTCTGAGTATGACGCATTTGGTACTGCGCACTCATCGACTTCAATTTCGGCGGCGTTGGGTATGGCAGTGGCATCACGCAATGCTGGTGTAAAGCGCCAACACATTGCGGTGATTGGCGACGGTGCCATGTCAGCGGGCATGGTGTTTGAGGCCATGAATAATGCCGGCGTAACCGCTGACATTAATTTGTTGGTTATTTTGAACGACAACGACATGTCGATCTCCCCACCAGTGGGCGCCATGAATCACTACTTGGCTCGATTATTGTCGGGCCAGTTTTACGCAGCAGCCAAAAATGTCGGGCGTTCGGTTTTGCAGCATGTGCCCCCCGTTCTTGAGTTTGCACGGCGCTTTGAAGAGCACGCTAAGGGCATGATCATGCCAGCCACGTTATTTGAAGAGTTTGGCTTCAATTACGTCGGGCCGATCGATGGCCATGACCTTGACGCTTTGTTGCCCACCCTTCAGAACTTGCAACAACTCGGTGGACTGCAGTTTTTACATGTGGTCACGAAAAAAGGCCAGGGCTATAAGCTTGCTGAAGTCGATCCCATTTTGTATCACGGTCCTGGCAAGTTTGATCCCGCTGTAGGCATCCAGAAAAAAGTGGGTGCCGTAAGCAAGCTCACTTTTACACAAGTCTTTAGCGACTGGCTCTGTGATATGGGTGAGCAAGACTCTCGGTTAGTCGCCATCACCCCAGCCATGCGCGAAGGCAGTGGGCTGGTGGCGTTCGAGAAAAAATTCCCCACCCGCTACTTTGATGTCGGTATCGCTGA
>ERZ889217.328-NODE-328-length-30611-cov-11.512894_pt1 | contig 30611 bp, 24 predicted proteins | sample MGYA00521098_ERZ889217 | MGnify/ENA primary metagenome ERZ889217 (study PRJEB32303, sample SAMEA104408613) | aquatic metagenome | biome: Brackish water; feature: Pelagic; material: water | place: Baltic Sea | collected 2014-06-10T22:04:00 | depth 2,362 m ... | reverse complement strand
AGGTGCAGCACCCAACCCGCCGACCGGGCCGCCACCAAAACCGGTGGCCGTGTATACGCATCCCGACGGGATACCGGGCAGATCTACTTCAACCCGCCCCGCACCTACTACGACGACCTCCGCCAACGGCTCGGGACCAGCAACGACTACCTCGCCAAAATCCAGCCACCCGGCCTCCGTTAGCCGGATCCAACCACCAGGCCTCCGCTGGCCGGAAGCGTCGGTGCAGACCGGGCCGCGCTGAGGGGCGCACCAGCGTCAGCTCTCGAAGGGCATGTCGGTGATGGCATCCATGATCGAGTCTTGATCCGGAACTACACCGATCATCAGCTTGTACCGCAAGGTCAGGCCGAAGGTCACCATTGCAGCGATGGAAGAGGCCAGCAGGCCGATCTCCACACGACGGAACACGTCGTCGCTGCCTTGCCACGTGCCGATGATGAAGGCGATGACGCCGATACCCCAGCCGATCGACACCAGTGCGTGGCCCTTGAGGGCGATCACGGCTTGCGCTGTGGCCAAGGCGATCATGTAACAGGCGCTCGAGAACGCGAGGAGTGCCAAGGTGCGGCCGGTGAGGTCGGCGTCGAAGACCACCTCGAGCGCCCAGGGGCCGATCAGGAATGCGCCTGCCGTGCCGACGACGCCCACAACGAGGACCACCATCATGAGGCGCTTCAGTCCGTTTCGGAACTCGTCGAGTTCGCCTTGCGCTGCCAGCTGGCTGAGCCGGGGGAGGAGCGCGGCCTGGACGGCCTGGAAGAGAAACAGGGGGATGCGTGCGAGTAGGACGCCCTGGCCAAATTGCGTGACGAGCACATCCTGGTCGTCGCCAGCCAGCAGGCTCGCAGCGATTGGACCGGCGTTGAGGAGCGAGGCGGCGAACACGGAACCGAGCAGGAGCCACCCGAGGTTTGGTGTGACTTCGCTCCAGGAGGCCGGAGGGCCGTCATCGCTGGAGAGCCGGCCACGCTGATAGACGTAGGCAACTGCGAACAGCGGGGCGATGGCGACGGCGAGACCGTAGGCGCCAACTGCGGTGACACCGACCACGGCGAGTGCGACGCACAGCATGATGCGGATGAGGCCGTCCGAACCCATGATCACCGCATACGAACGGAATCGGCTGTTGCCCGAGCAGATACCGCGCGCTAAATGGGCAGGCGCATACGACGCGAAGGCCAAGACGAGGGCCAGGACCATGAACCAGTTGCCGTCGAAGTAGCTCTCGGCGATCCAAGGACTGGCGATGGCGATGACAGCGACAACGCTGATTGTCAGGCCGACGCCGAGTTGGACGACCTTCTGAACGACTGGGCCGGTGCCCTGGCCGAGTGCCCGGCGGTGGGCGAGCGCGCGACCGAGTTCTTGTTCGAGCGGGAGGAAGAACCCCGGAGCGAGGGCGAAGGTGGCGAACCAGAGTGACGTGATCGGAGCGAACGCCTCGTCGCCTCCGACTGCGACGTTGCCGATCTTGAAGAAGGCGTACGTGGCAACTCCGGCAATCAGCAGCGCGACGCCGACAGGAATGGTGCCTTCGGGGAGTGGGAGTCGCTCGCGCGACGGCGATGTCGGGTCCGGTGATTCGTCGGATGTGGCCACGGTGCTGCTCAGTCGCGAAGACTTCGCTCGAATTCGCGGCGTTGTACCTGTGCCCGCTGAAAGAGCAGCAGCCCCAAGCCGACACCGACATAGGTTGCATCCTTGGCCACGTCGATGGTCCGTCTCGCAACAGTTCCCGATACGTGCTGGGCAGTGCGCGCGGCGGGCGCAAGGTCGAAGTTCGTCAGGTTGACCGAGTGCCATTGCGCCATGTGACAGAGGCTACCTGGCAGTGGCCAAGGCATGACCTCAGCCAGCGGCTTGGCGCAGCTAGCCTCGCTCCATCGTGCAACCGGAATCACCACAGGCGCCGCCAGTCGTTGCGGTCGTCGTCGTTCACGAACCGGGTCCATGGTTCGAAGAAACGCTCGACGCACTTGCCGATCAGGACTACCCGAACCTTCGGTTCCTCTTCCTGACCGACGTCACTGACGAGTCGCTCCAGGCGCGTATCCGAGTGCGGATCCCGAATGCGTTTGTGCGAGACGTCGGCGTCACTGCTGGGTTTGGTGCGACCGCCAACGAAGTGTTGCGGCTTGTCGAAGGCGACAACGGGTTTTTCCTGCTGTGTCACGACGACGTTGCTCCGGAGCCCGACGCAGTCCGCGCCCTCGTCGAAGAGATCTACCGTTCGAACGCCGGCATCGTTGGTCCGAAGCTCGTCGAGTGGGACAAGCCGAGTTCGCTGCAGGCCGTCGGCCTCAGTCTCGACCGATTTGGTGAGATCGATCTCGGTCTCGATCCCGGCGAAGTCGACCAGGAACAGCACGATGGCGTTCGCGACGTCTTCGCGCTGTCATCGGCGTTCATGCTCGTCCGGGCCGACCTGTTCCGCGAGGTTGGTGGATTCGATCCCGCCATCTCGTTCCACGGCGACGATGTTGAGCTGTGCTGGCGGATCCATCACAGCGGCGCTCGCGTGGTCGTTGTACCGGCCGCACGAGTCCGGCACCGTGGCAAACTCGCTGAACGACGCCCTGACCTCAATCACAATTTGCTGAGTGCACGTCACCGGATGCGTGCGGTAGCAACCCTGACGGGGCCGACGCGGCTGCCAGGCCGATCGGTCGAGATGGTGGCCCTGACTGCCGTCGAGACGGTTGTCGGATTATTCACAGGCCGTTTCGGTCAAGCGTGGGCATCGATCCGCGCCCTTTTGGGTCTGCCGGCGCGTTCGCTGTCGATGTTTGCCCGACGGCGAGTCGTCAAACCTCTGCGTCGGGTACCCGAACGCGAAGTGCTCGGACTACAGGTTGGCGGAAGCGCCCGACTGGTCAGATTTCTGCGATCCAGAGACACGGAAACCTTCGTCGGCGCCGACAACAGCGTCCGGCGTTGGCGTGAGTCGACAACGGCACCGTTCGTTGCATGGCTCGCGGTGCTGGCCGCGATCATCATTGGAAGTCGTAACTTTTTCACTTCTGGCGTGCCCGCCGTCGGCGAGTTCCTCCGATTCCCTGAGAGCCCGCGGGTACTGCTCGACAGCTATGTCAGCGGATGGAATCCATCCGGAGCGGGAGCGACATCGCCGAATCCAACCGGATGGGCAACGCTGGCGGGGCTCTCCGTCTTCACGCTGTTTCGGATGGGTGCGCTGCACACCGGGTTCGTCGTCGGACTCGTCGTCATCGGGTTGATCGGGCTGTGGAAGTTGGCCACTGTCTTCCCGTCGACTCGTGCTCGCATCGCCGCTCTCGTCGTCTATGCCGCAAGCCCGCTCGTCGTCGGCGCCATGTCGACCGGCCGGTTGAACACGCTGGTTACCTACGCCGCCGTGCCGTGGATGATTCACACGATGCGTCGCGCTGTCGGCGTCGAAACTGCCGATCCACGCAGCGCCGAGTCGGACATGGCCGAGGGGCTCGTGAAGTTGTCGCTGCAAGAACGACTTCGCCGAACGGCAGCAGCAGCCATCGTCGTCGCGCTCGCCGCCGCTTTTGTTCCGGTCACGGTGGTCATTGCTGTGGTCATCGTGCTCGTCCTCACACTGTCGACCCTTCTGGCGCTCGCCCCGTGGCGAACTGCGCTCAGCTACCTTGGCGTTGGTGCCGCTGCAATCGTCGGTGGCCTTCTGCTCAATTTCCCCTGGGTCGCTTCGTGGTCCTGGGATCAACTCGTCGGCCCTGCGCCGGTTGGTAACCCGGGGCGCGGCTTGTCCGATCTTGCATCGTTCCGAATCGGCGACGTCGACTTCGCATGGCTCACACTGGCGTTGTACGTCCCGATGATCGCTGCGGTCGCGTTGGCTCGTGCCTGGCGACTGACCTGGGCAGTCCGATCAGGAGCGCTCGTCGTTGTTTTCGGTGCACTCGCAGTGTTTGCCGATCGCGATGCGTTGCCCTGGCGGGGCCCCGATGCTGGCATTCTGCTCGTTCCTGTCGCCGTCGGCCTCGCGATTTCCGCCGCGGCGGCCCTCGCCGCGTTTGATCTCGATGTTCGGGGCGGATCGTTCGGTTGGCGTCAGCCCCTTGGGCTGCTTGCAAGTGTCGCCGTCGTCGTCGGAGTCTTCCCGGGTGTCGTTGCACTCGGCAACGGTGGGTGGAACACGCCGACTACCCCGCTCGCTTTTTTGCTCGAAGCGCAACTTCCCGATGACACGATCGATCAGCCGACTGGCGACTCGAACGAGTATGGCCCCCTACTCGAGCCGGGCCGTGGCGGTTACAACGTGTTGTTTTTGGGTGATGCCCGTCTGCTTCCAGTTCCGTCGGTCGAATACCGCGACGGTGTCTCGTTTGCTGTCCTCGACGATGGGCTCCTCGATGTGCGCGATCGTTGGGCCGCTCCGTCGAACGACGCGAACGCTGCGATAGCGCTTGCATTGGACGAAATGGCGAGTTCGTCCACGTTGCGCGCTGGGCGATTGTTGGCTCCGTTGGGCATTCGGTTCATCGTGGCTCCCGAATTCGACAACGTCATCTCGACCACCGCTGAGCCGCTGCCACTTCCGGTTGGTCTGATTGATGCGCTTGAGGATCAACTTGATCTGACCTCAGTCACCGGATTGCCGACGATCGAGGTGTTCGAGAATACGGCGTGGATCCCGGTGGTCAGCCAACTCACCGGCACCACTGCTGAAGCGAGCCGGAACGCAGGCGCCGGTGCCCTCGTCCGTGCAGAACTCAGCTCGGCGTCGCCGGTGTTTCTCGGGGCCGACCACCAGACGACGTCGATCGACGATGTCGTGCCCGGTGTGATCCATCTTGCCGTCCCCTTCGATGACAACTGGTCGCTGACCGTTGATGGCGAGTCCATCGCTCCTCGACGCGCCTTTGGCCTGACGACGGCGTTCGATGTCGAGACCGCCGGCACTGGTGAACTGACATACACGATGCCGTCGTCCCGCACGTTGTTGTTGACGCTGCAGGTCGTGCTTTGGGCAATCGTTCTCTTTGCAGCGACCCGAATCAGCGTGCCGTTCGCCCGACGGAGCGGACCGCTCGTCGAAGACGAAATACTGATCGATCTGGGTGACGCAGACATTGACGCCGATGCTGCTTCAAGCGTCAGCCTCGACCCAGGGTTGGACCTGACGGCCCGGAACGACGTGTCGACCGCGCCGCTACCCGAGGATTCTGACACCGGTGACCTACTGACGGCTGTTCTCGATGCTGCACTTGACCCGATCGTGCTTGACGAATCGGACACCGAGGAGTCGTCATGAACCGTCGTTCGATCCCCGCCATCGTCGTGCTACTCGCTGCGCTGGTCTGGCTGTTCGTGGTCGGCCGTGACTCCGTCGCGAGCCCCACCGCTGTGTTCTCGTCGCCAGCGGGAACCTGGATGCCTTCGGTCACGGATACGGACTCGTTGACCGGCAGTTGGTTCTGCCCAGGAATTCCTGCGACTGGCGAGGATGGCGTTGGCGGCTCGGTGGTGATCTCCAACCGCAACAGCGAGCAACTCGAGGGTCGTTTCATGGTGGTCAGCCCGGAAGGCCTCGAGGTTGAGCAAGGGTTCACCGTCGGCCGGTGGTCGCAGGGCACCATCGATGTCGACGCGTTCGTCACGACGTCGTTTGCCAGCGTCGTGGTCGAGATCGACGGTGGCCGCGGTTACGTCGAACAGATCGTCAACCATCCCGCCGGTGATTCGGTTGCACCGTGTGCCATCGAGACGTCGAACGAGTGGTATCTCGCTGACGGATTCACCGTAGGAGGCAGCGTCGAGACATTGATCCTGACCAACCCGTACGACGATCTCGTGCTCACCGACCTTGCCTTCGCGACCGCGTCGGGGTCGAGCGAGCCCAACGCATTCCAGGGGTTTCCCGTTCCGGCCAAGTCGGTCAAGGTCATCCCGATCGCCGAACTCGGCAATCGTGACGAACCAATCATCGCTGCGAGCATCACGACACGCGGAGGCCGACTCGTCGTCGGTCGTGCCCAGCACTTCACCGGCGGTGGCCGCCTGGGCTACGACGTGTCACTCGCTGCCCCGGCCCTGCGCGACCAGTGGTGGTTTGCTGACGGTGAGCGCGGCGCCGGCATCACCGAAACCTTCTCGATCTACAACCCGACCGACGACGATGTCGAGGTCGACGTGTATTTTTTGGGCTTGCCGCTCGAGTTCGACGGTGGCGGCTTCGCTCCGATCAACGTCCCTGCTCGTCAGGTGGTCATGTTTCAGCCTTTTGAAGGTGCTGTCGACGACACCGAAAACGACCCCTCGGACCCAGAGTTGTTCACCTCGCAGATTCCGAACGGGCGCCACTCGGTGGTCTTTTCGACGCTGGCCCAGCCCACTGTCGTGGTTGAACGCGTCCTGACGCGACCGGTCGGCGGCTCGTTCGTTACATCAGTGGTCCAGGGCGCACCGCCTCGGCTGGACGGCTTCGTTGCCACCCGCTGGCATATCGGCGTTGGGCCGTCGGTGCCAACCGAAGACGCCTTGATCGTCTACAACGTCGACAACGAGCAGGCCACGATCACCATCGAGGCCGTCGGGCCCGGCGGCCCGTCGGCTATCCCGAGCCTGACGGACATCCCGCTCGGGCCGGGCGCCGTGATCACGATCGACCTGACCACTGACGACGTGCTCGATCAAGAGTTGATCGTCAACTCGTCGAACCGTGTCTTCATTGAGCGATCGCTCGGCCGTGGCGGCGACCTGTCAGGACGTTCCGGGTCGTGGGCGTTACCTGCCAGCAATATCTGAGCGTGACTCGGCGGATCGTGTTGCTGCCGCTGGACCGATGACTACGCTCCGGCGATGACGTCACCCGCATCTTCGTTTTCAGCAGACGATGTGGAGGAGCCGGGTCGTGACGCGTGGCTCGCTGTCGGGGTGACCACCTTGGTGTTCTTCCTCGTGGTCATCGACGTGTCCGCGGTCAACGTCGTGTTCCCGTCGATGAGCGACGACTTCGAAGTGTCTGAGGCGACACTTGGTTGGGTTATCTCCGGATACAACATCACGGTCGCCGCGCTACTCATGGTGGCGGGGCGCTACGCCGACAGCATCGGCCGCAAGAAGTTGTTCCTCCCGGGCGTCGGCATCTTCATGCTCGGCTCACTGCTGTCTGGCCTGGCCCCGAATGCCACGCTGCTGATCGCGGCTCGCGTCGTGCAAGGGATCGGCGGCGCAATCATTTCACCGACCGCGATTGCGGTTGTCTTGCCGGCGTTTCCCGCCCACAAGCGGTCATCGGTGATCGGGATCACTGGAGCGACTGGTGCTTTGGGTGCTGTGGCAGGCCCGGCGATCGGAGCGTTCGTCACTGAAGCATGGTCGTGGCGTGGTGTCTTCCTGATCAACGTTCCACTTTGTCTGCTCGTTTTGGCTCTGTCGCCGAAGCTGCTGACCGAATCGAAGAACCCGAACGCGACCGGGCGGGTCGATTTGCTCGGTGTACCGATTGGAACGGCAGGAGTGGCGCTCGTGATGTTCGCCATCGTCCGCTCAGAGTCGAATGGTCTCGGCGATCCGCTCATCGCCGTACTTTTCGTTACCGGCATCGCGCTGATCGCGGCACTGGTTCGTCGTTCCCGCCGTCACCCCGAACCCCTCATCGAGACCGACCTTTTCAGGCACCGCTCGTTCACCAGCACCAATCTCGGGCTCGCCTTCTATTCGATGGCATTCACCTCGGGCTTTCTCATCAACTCGCTGCTGTTGCAGGAACTGTGGGGCCAGTCGCTGCGGACGACCGGCACGGCGCTGATGCTTTCGCCCCTGATCGCTGCGACGATTTCGCCCGTTGCCGGTCGCTGGGCCGATCGGATCGGACATCGGTGGATCCTCGCAGTGGGCAGTTCGTTCTGCGCGGCCGGGTACTTCTCGTACCGACTGCTGCTCGGTGACGACCCAACAGTGTGGACACGATTTGTGCCGTTGTCGGTACTGATCGGCATCGGGGTTGGCTCGACGATTGCGACGTGGTCGAGTGCAGGGCTGGCCGACATCGCGCCAGCGCGTTTCGGCACCTCAAACGCGATGATCCGAACAACGCAGCAGGTGTTCTACGCCTTTGGGATTTCCGTCGCCATCGCGATCATTACTCGTGGCGTTGGGAACACCGACGTCGCGAACTATCACCTGGCGTACACCTTCGTCGGTGGTTGCTATGCGCTCGCCGCGGTGACGGTTGCTGTCACGTTCCCATCGGGTTCAAGTCGCAGCCGATCGACCTGACGCGTTGCCGTGGCCCTGACGCCTTGCCGGTAGCCTGGCGCGCACATGGAGCGCCTCATCATTGCTGCCGTCATCATCGCTGTGGTCGGAGTCGTTGCGCTGGTGTCGCGATCTCGCCGCACGCCTGACGCTCCAACGCAGCGTCGCAACAACGTGCCGGAGCAGATCGACCGCTCCGACTTCGCTCGGCCCGATGCGCCGTGGCTGGTCACGATCTTCAGCTCAGCAACGTGCGACGTCTGCAAGGGTGTGGCCGAGCGAGCAGCGGTGCTGGAGTCGCGCGATGTCGCTGTCGTGGAAGTGGAATACGGCGAGGCGAAGGCTTTGCACGAGAAATATCAGATCGACGCTGTGCCGACGCTGCTGATCAGCGACACCCAGGGTGTTACCCGAAAGCATTTCGTCGGCCCGGTCAATGCCACCGACATGTGGGCTGCGGTCGCTGAAATCCGAGACCCAGGCGCAGCGCCCGGTCACTAACTGGCACACCCCAGCAGACCTCGGTGTGGCCGTCAGTGAATCGGTGCGTTGGTGGGAAGGGCCGACTGAATGAGTCGGGCGACTTCCGGGCCATCGATCGTTTCGTGCTCGAGCAAAGCTTCAGCGATCAGGTGAAGGCCTCCGGAGTGCTTGGTGATGACATCGTTTGCCCGCTGTTCCTGCTCGTGCAGGATCCGGCCAATCTCCTCGTCGATGAGCTTTGCTGTGTCGTCGCTGTACTCGCGTCCTGAGCCCATGAGGTCGTCACCGAGGAAGGTCTGCTGCTGGCTGCTCCAGGCCTGCGGACCAACACGCTCAGACATGCCCCACTCGCGAACCATGCGGCGTGCGATGCCGGTGGCCTGCTCGAGGTCGTTTGATGCACCGGAGTTCAGATTGCCGAACACAATCATCTCGGCGACTCGGCCGCCCATTGCCTTGCAAATGGTGTCTTCGAAGTACTCCTTCGAGTATGTGTGACGCTCCTGGGGGAGCGACCATGTCACACCGAGCGCCATGCCTCGGGGCAGGATGGTGACCTTGTGGAGCGGGTCGCCGTGGGGAAGCACGGTGGCGAGCAATGCGTGCCCACCCTCGTGGAAGGCGGTTGCCTTCTTCTCTTCGGGGCTGAGGATCATCGACTCACGACTGGCACCGAGCACGACGCGGTCACGAGCGTTCTCGAAGTCGATGCGTTCGATCTGCTTCGATTTGCGACGGACTGCAACGAGCGCTGCTTCGTTGACCAGGTTGGCGAGGTCGGCGCCGGACATTCCGGGAGTGGCCTGGGCCATGGTTTCCATGTCGACGTCAGGGCCCATCCGCTTGTCGCGGCTGTGGACGTCGAGGATTGCCTTGCGCTCGCTCCACTCGGGCAGCGGAACCACGATCTGGCGGTCGAAGCGCCCGGGGCGTAGCAGGGCCGGGTCGAGGATGTCAGGGCGGTTGGTGGCAGCGAGGATCACAATGCCCTCGGTGGCCTCGAAGCCGTCCATCTCGGCGAGCATCTGGTTGAGCGTTTGCTCTCGTTCGTCGTGTCCTCCGCCAAGGCCAGCACCACGCTTACGGCCGATCGAGTCGATCTCATCAATGAAAATGATGGCCTTGCCCATGCGCTTGGCCTGTTGGAAGAGATCTCGGACGCGGCTGGCGCCGACACCAACGAACATTTCCATGAAGTCGGAACCGGTAACGCTCAAGAAGCCAACTCCAGCTTCGCCGGCGACCGCGCGAGCGAAGAGCGTCTTGCCGGTGCCGGGAGGGCCGATGAGAAGAATGCCCTTGGGAACCCGTGCGCCAATTTCTTTGAACCGTTCGGGCATCCGCAGGAAGTCGACCACTTCGGTGATCTCTTGCTTCACGCCGTCGTAGCCGGCGATGTCGTCGAACGTCGTCGAGGGGCGGCTGGCGTCGTACGCCTTGGCTTTTGACTTGCCGATCGACATGACGCCGCCCATTTGGCCTTGTGCACGGCGCTGCATCCAGACGAAGAACCCGATAATTAAGGCGATCGGCAGGAAGATCGACAGCAAGCCCAAGAGCCAGTTGCTGCTGGGCGGGTTGAACTTGTACTTGACGTTCTTATCGATCAGGAGCGCCTCGTCGGCATCAGACACACCGCGCTCACCGCCGCCGGAGGTGGTGTATTTGTCTTCGTTCGTGAATGTTCCGGTGATTTTCCCGCTGCCGTTGTCGATCTCGGCTGTGGCAATTTTGCCATCGATGACCTGCTCGCGCCATTCGGAATACTCGAGCGACTCGCCGCTGTCGGAGGGCCACAGGCTGGGGACGAGGATGGCTGCGGCGAGGACACCGACCATGACATAGATCGCCCACTTCGGCCAACTGCCCGGCCCCTTTCCTGCGGGCGTACCGTCAGGTTTCTGTTCGTTGCTGGAGGATTGTTCGTTCTTGCTCCGTTGCTGCTGGCCGCGGCCGCGGCCAGGGGGCGGCGGAGGCGGTGGGGGAGGCAGATTGCTCATGAATTCAGTCTATGGCGCTTCTCTGGGCATGCCTGATCGAGCGTTGTGACAGACAGCGGGAGGATTGCGAAAGCCGCCTGCTCGCTGGGAACATCGCGCGAAGGGTGACCATCCGCCATCTCGACGTGGCGTGGATCTAATTTCAAGGCTGTTATTTCCGCCGGGTCAACAGTTTGGGCAGTTGGAACAATGAAACTTACGAATCACTACACCGGAGAACACGTGCGGCCCGCAGTTGCGATTGCTTCTGAGCGCCAGTGCACGCGTACGGGCTGTTCTGAGCGAGCCGAGTGCACGCTCACATACGACTACGGGAAGTCGCACGCCTGGATCGAAGCATTGCTCTTCGAGCGAGATCCGCATTCATACGACATGTGTGCGCGTCACGCCGCGCGTCTGAGCGTGCCCAGCGGCTGGCACCTCGACGACCGACGGATGTTGATCAGTCTGGCCGAATACAGCGTTGCCTGACGTAGCGGGTGCCTGGCGGCATCGGCCACATTAGAAGTATTGCCGGCGACGGCCCTGATTCGCCATCCGGAGAGACCGACCGGAAGCGAAGGATCGTTGGGGTGCGGGGGCACCGTCGGTGCGCTGTCTGGCGCGGTTAGCTTTGCCCCATGACCGTCTCGCGCAAGCCTGTGGTGCGCAGCGGGATCCGTCCTTCGCAGACGCTGTCGCCGATCGACGCCACGAGCGCGGTCATCGCATTCTTCGCGGCCTGGTTCGCAGCGCAGGTGCTGTCGCTCATCGTGCTCAGTATCTCTGGTGAGCCCGGGGGCACCGGCACGCCGATCGGTGTCTTGGCGGTCGCACTGGCTGCATCCTGGTTCGCCTACATCGCAGGAATGTGGACCGTTTCCGAACGTTCCGGAACGGCAGACCCGGTCAACGACTTCGGTATCTCGATGCTGCCGATCGACGCGATCGGATTCGCCATCGGCGTGCTGGCGCAACTCGTCGTCATCCGCCTCGTGTACTTCCCGCTCAAGAATCTCTGGCCAACCGTGTTTGCCGACGACGAGCTGAAACGAAATGCCGAAGGTCTCGTCGATCGAGCCGGCGGCCTGATGACGGTGCTGCTGTTTGTGCTCGTCGTGTTTGGTGCTCCGATCGTCGAGGAACTCTTCTACCGCGGGCTGCTGCAGCGTTCGCTGCTCGCTCGTTGGAACGACACGTTTGTCGTCGTCGGCGTCGCAGCGTTGTTCGCGTTTGTCCATTTCCGGCCCGTCGAGTACCCCGGCCTGTTCGTGTTCGGCCTGATCGTTGGCACGTGTGCGCAAATCACCGGCCGCCTCGGCATGTCGATCGCGGTTCATATCGGGTTCAATCTGACCGGCCTCGTTCTCGTTCTGTGACCGCAATGGATCAGTCGTGTGGCCATGATCTGGCGGTCGTCTGAGTGCGTCAACACCTCTGCTGCTCGGCCTGGCGCGTCGTGAACAATGAGTGAGTGACGCGTGGAGTCGACTTCGGTTTGTCACAATGGGCTGCGTTGTATGACTGATGATGTGAAGCCACCCACCGTCCCGCTCGGTCAACGTGCAGCCCGGCGGGTGTTCCGCCGCCTGGTCGCATGGTGGAATCGTGAGTGGACCAATGAGCGAGTCGCCCGGGCGCTGGTCACCTCTGCCACATTGGTGACCACGACGGTCATCATGATGCTGATCGTCCACTTTAACCCGCTGTCTCCAAGCCGCGATCTACTGCTGGACAACACGACGCCCACAGGCGGTGATATGGGCGCTCACGTCTGGGCCCCGGCGTTCCTTCGCGACCACCTCCTCCCAAACTTCCAGCTCAGTGGATGGAGCATGGACTGGTACGGCGGCCTCCCGCTGTATCGCTTCTACATGGTGATCCCGGCGCTGGCGATCGTGCTCCTCGACGCGGTGCCATTCGTCCCCTATGGCGTCGCCTTCAAGATCGTGGCCGCATCTGGGCTCCTGCTCTTTCCCTTGGCCTGCTGGACTTTCGGTCGCCTTGCCAAGTTCCGCCAGCCGATTCCGGAGCTGTTCGCGTTTGCCGGTCTTTGCTTCCTGCTCGACGAAAGCTTCGAAATCTATGGAGGCAACGTCAAATCGACGATGGCTGGCGAGTACTCGTTTTCGATAGCGCTCACCCTGGCGATGTTTGGCTTCGGCTTGCTCGCACATGGTCTCCGCACTGGCCGCTTCCGTGTGTCGGCGGCAGTGGTGCTGTCGCTTGCAGCTGTGTCCCACGGCATTGTGCTGATCTTCGTCGCCGTCGGCGCCATTGTGATGTCGCTGATCTGGATGGATGCCAAGCGAGCCTGGTACGCCCTGAGTACCGGTGTCACCACGCTGCTGCTGTCGGCCTGGTGGGTCGGCCCATTCCTGTTCGGCCACGAGTTCATGACCGACATGAAGTATGGATTCCGACCGAGTAGCTCCACCGACTCGTTCTGGGACATGTTCTTCCCGCTGACCACAGCGCTCGACTTCGTGATCACCAGCCTGGCGATCATCGGATTCCTTTCGATGATCATGCGCCGCAATCTGACCGGCGCGGCGCTTGGTGTGATCACCTGGGTGTTCGTCGTGCTCGTCTATGTCACCCGTGACAGCCTCCCGGGCATCGGCCTGCTGTGGAACCCGCGTCTCTTGCCGTTTGTCTACCTACTGCGTTACATGCTCATGGTGATCGGTGCGCTCGAGCTGATCACGTGGGCCTTCAACGGCGCCCGTCGGCGGCTCGCGAGCTACGAGCTCACTCCGTTCGAAGGCGCTTTCGCCGCCAGTGCGATTGGGCTCAGTTGCCTCACCGTCTTCGGGTTCATGTACGAGACTCTGCCGTTCGACGGTCGAGTCATCGTGACGGAAGGGACCGAAGAGACTGTCGCCACGAGCGTGTACGCGTGGGGCCCGTTCCGCAAGACGGCCGATGCGGGCCGTGCCGTCGCCGACGGATGGACTCGCTACAACTGGGGCGGCTACGAAGCCCGGACCCAGTTTCGCGAATACAACGCCGTGGTCACACAGATGGACGAAATCGGCCAGACCAACGGCTGCGGCCGTGCGCTGTGGGAGAACAACAAGGACAATGGTCAATACGGCACGACGATGGCACTGATGTTGCTGCCGCACTGGACCGACGGCTGCATCGGGTCGATGGAGGGCCTGTTCTTCGAAGCGTCAGGCACGACGCCGTACCACTTCATTGCCGCGGCTGCAGTGTCTGAGAGCTCCTCGAACCCGGTCCGTGAGCTGCGTTACACCAACAACAACGCCGAAGTCGGCGTGCAGCACATGCTTGATCTCGGTGTCCGTTATCTGATGGTCCGGACCGATGCTGCCAAGGCCGAGGTCAGCCAGCAGGACGAGTTGCGCTTCATCACGACATCGGCACCGTGGGACATTTACGAGGTCAGCGGGTCGAGTATTGTCGAACCGCTCACCATGCAGCCCGTGATCGTCAACGAGCGTGCCGGCGACCAGCGTGAACGCAACCTCGAGTTAGGGACCAGTTGGTTTCAGCGTCGTGACGACTGGGCCGCTCTCCCCGCCGATGAAGGTCCCGAGAGCTGGCAGCGGATTGATGTCGAAATCGACATGGACGTCCGCATCGGTGAGCCGGGGGAGCGGAGTCGCAACGTCGACTACGTGCTGCCGGTTCAAGACATCATTCCGGTCGCGCTGCCGGAGATCGCCGTGACCGACATCGAGATCGGGCAGCAATCAGTTGAGTTCAGCGTCGACCAGATCGGTGTACCGGTGCTCGTTCGAGTCAGCTACTTCCCGAACTGGCAGGTCAGCGGCGCCGATGGCCCGTACCGCGTCTCGCCAAACCACATGGTGGTCGTGCCGACGAGTACCGACGTCCGGTTGGAGTACCAGAAGAGCGGTGTCGATTGGTTCTTCTACGCACTCACCGCGCTGGGTATCGGGCTGTGCGTCTTCTGGCGCCGTCGTGGTGATCTTCAATTCGCTAGCGAGTCGCCGTCGTGGCGTCCGAATCGCACGACCAGCACCACCGGCGTGGACGCTGCCTCGGGCGACGTTGCAGTGGTGCCAGATGTTTGGGCGCCAGCGCAACCTGATCCCGAGCTCGTCGACTCGACGCCGCTGTATCTGCCGAGTCCCCTGATTCCGGATGAGAAGTAATCAGACCTGTTCATCGACACCATGCCCGGCGATGTGGCGTCTCCCCAAGACCGTGGTTTCGAGCGTCCAGACGACGAGGAAAATCAAGGCCCCGGGCACTTATGCCAGCACCTCGCTAGCCTCGAAACTTCATGTCAGTTCTCGATCAGATCGTCAAGGCCTACGACATCCGTGGCACGGTGCCCGATCAGCTCAATGCTGACGTCGCCCACGCCCTCGGAGTTGGCTTCGCCTTGTTCCTGCGCTCCAACTCGAACGCCGAGCGGATCGTTATCGCTCGTGATATGCGCCCCTCGGGCCCGGCGTTCGTCGAGGCGTTCTCACGCGGTGTCCTGAACCAGGGCATCGACGTGATCGACCTCGGCCTCGGTTCGACCGACTTGATGTACTACGCCTCGGGCGTGCTCGATGCGCCCGGTGCGATGTTCACCGCGTCGCACAACCCTGCCGGGTACAACGGGATCAAGCTGTGCGTGGCAGGAGCTCGCCCGGTTGGTGTCGACACCGGACTGCTCGACGTCAAGCGGGTTGCCGACGAAGTGCTCGAGGGCGGCGGCCCGAAGCCTGCTGCCACAGCCGGGTCGCACAGCGAGCGCGATGTGCTGAGCGACTTCGCCGAGCACGTACTCACCTTCGTCGACCTCGCCGACATCGGAACTCTGCGGGTCGTCGCCGACACAGCCAATGGCATGGGAGGCCTCGTGGTCCCGGCAGTCATGGAACGCATCCCGAGTGTCGAACTCGAGGTGATGTACGGCGAACTCGACGGCACGTTCCCGAACCATCCGGCAGATCCCCTGCAGCCTGCCAACCAGCGCGATTTGCGTGCACGGGTCAAGGCTGGCGGCTTCGACATCGGTCTGGCCTTTGACGGTGACGCCGATCGGGTCTTCGTCGTCGACGAACTCGGGGAGGGCCTCAGTGGCTCGACCACCACTGCACTGCTCGCTGTTTCGGCGCTGCGCGGTGCGCCGGGCGCAACGATCTTGCACAACCTGATCTGCTCGAAGAGCGTTCCCGAGGTCGTCACCGAGCACGGGGGCGTGCCGGTACGGACCAAAGTCGGGCACTCCTACATCAAGCAGATCATGGCCGACACCGGAGCGGTCTTTGGCGGCGAGCACTCCGCTCACTACTACTTTGCGCGCAACTTCAACGCCGACAGCGGCTTGATCGCCTCGTTGATGGTCATGGCCGAAATCGGGCGATCAGGCGGGCCGCTGTCAGCGGTCCGTGCTCCGTTGGAGCGCTACTCGGCGAGCGGTGAAATCAACACCGAGGTCGATGATGCTGCCGCAGTGATCGAACAGGTCAGTGACGCGCACCGCGACCACGATCAGGATCGCCTCGACGGCCTCACCGTCGACTGCGGCGACTGGTGGTTCAACCTCCGCCCCTCGAACACCGAGCCGTTACTGCGATTGAACCTGGAAGCTGCTGACAGGAATATCTGCGATGACAAAGTCGCCGACCTGCTCACGATGATCACCAGTTGACCCCGTAGCCTTGCCCCCATGTCACTCGCTCCGGCTCTCCTCGAGATTCTCGCCTGCCCCGAAGACAAGGGCGCGCTCTACTACCTCGAAGCAGAATCCATCCTGTACAACCCACGTTTACATCGCAGCTACGCAATCCGCGACGACATCCCGGTCATGCTGATCGACGAATCGACAACGGTCGATGCTGACGAGCACGCTCGAATCATGGGTGTCATCGGCGATGCGCGCATTGCGCCGACGTTCAGCTGACTCTGCCGGGGGGTACATCGCCCGAGTTGCCACGTCACCGTTTCGACACTCAAGAATGTCCAGACGCTGCCGATGATTGAAGCAACAAAAGTTCCGTCCCGGTGAGGGTGTGGTGAACCTGCAGTTTATGACGAATGGGTTACAATGTTCCCTATGGGTTCGAAGAAATGGTTGCAACAGACGTTCGGCGCGGCGCTCGTCTGCGCGAGTTTGGGGTCGGTGACCGCCGTTGGTGGTCAGTCTGCCGGCGTGGCGTCAGCGCAAACGTCGATCGACGCGGGTGGCGAGTTTCATCCGCTCACGCCGACGCGCATCCTGGACACGCGCCCCGGCGCCGAGAGCATCAACGACGTTGCGCCGAAGGGCCCCAAGGCGGCCGGTTTTGGTACTGGCACCACCAGCATCACCGACGGCGAGTTCAACTTCAACCCGCTGGGGCGCGGGAAGCTTCCTACTCAGGCCGACCACATCTTGGCTGTCGTTGCGACCGTTACGGTCGTCGATCCGACGCGCAACGGCTATTTGGCTGTGTACCCGAAGGGCTTCGCGTTCGGGGGCCCAGACGGTAAGGGCGACGTCTCCTCACTGATCAACTATTCGCCCGGCCAGGCCGTGCCGAACCTCGCAATCGTCGGCGTCGGCGACGACAACTCGATTACATTCAACTTGTTCATGGATGGCGCCGGTACGGCCAACGTGGTCGTCGACGTGGTCGGCTTTATTTCAACCTCGAAGTACGGAACCGCTGGCTCACGCCTGGTGATCCGCACTCCGGGTCGAATTCTCGATACCCGCTCATCGCCGAATCCCCGAAAAGGCCAGAGCATGGGCCCCAAGGACAGTCTCTCCCTGCAGATCCGCGGCGCTGATGCCGTCGAGCCAAAGGTCACCGATATCGTGCCCAATGATCCGTCGATCACTGCGGTCATGGTCAACTTGACGCTCGTCAACAATAAGGCTGGCAGCAAGGCAACGTACATTACCGCCACACCCGATCCGCTGGGCAAGGGCGCGGGATCCACTTCCAATTCCAACGCAGCGGCCGGCATCGTCAAGGCGAACACGGCGATTGTGCCGATCGGTAACGACGGGAAAATCCACCTCTACAACCACGCGGGCGACATGGACCTCTTGGTCGACGTGCTCGGCTACTTCGAGTCCGGTGTCAATGCTTCAACCAACCGTGGCCGCGTCGTACCGCTGCAGGCGCCGTTCCGAGCATTTGACACTCGCCTCGCCGAGTTCGATGATGCACCGCTGCAGGCCGGCAGCACTGAGGAGTGGAGTTTTGAGAACTTCGCTGCTTCGGTCGTCTTGAACCCATGCCCGACGCCAACGACGACGGAGTGTGCTGCCAATGAGAAGAAGGGCCCGAGCCAACAGGGGTTCATCGGCGATCTCATCGCTGTCGGCCTGCAAAACCCTTCTGGGTCGGGCTCGTACCTGCAGTTGGTCCCCGGCGGTCTCACGACTCGTCCGTTGGCGTCCAACGTCAACTTCGGTCTCGGCGAAGCAGTACCGAACATGTCGCTCGTCAAATATGGCGACAACGGCGCCGACAAGCACGTGATCGAAGCGTTCAATGCCTTCGGCTCGGTCGACTACATCCTCGACGTGTACGCCATCGTCCTCGCCGACTGAGTAACCGACGTCGGCGGTTTCGCCGCCACAATTGAGACTCCGCTTTGCTGGCCGCAACCACTTGGTTCGGGCCGGTAGGATGTCTTGACCGAATCACCGGGCTGATTCGATCGGTGCCTGAAGGCCCCGGCCCGGTTCGCAGAGCCACACGCCGACCGGTGCGTGGCATTCCGAAACCATGCCTCCGAAGGGGATCTGTAATGACTGACACCGCACTCTCGCGCCTCGCCCAGACCAAAGACTTCCGCGTCGCCGACCTTGAACTCGCGCCCTTTGGCCGCAAAGAAATGCTCCTCGCCGAGCACGAGATGCCGGGCCTGATGGCGACCCGCAAAGAGTTCGGCGCATCGAAGCCGCTCGCCGGCTGCCGTATTTCTGGCTCGTTGCACATGACGATCCAGACCGCTGTTCTCATCGAGACACTCACCACACTCGGCGCCGAAGTCCGCTGGGCCAGCTGCAACATTTTTTCAACGCAGGACCACGCAGCAGCAGCCACGGTTGTCGGCCCGAAGGGCACCATCGACAACCCCCAGGGTGTCCCCGTTTTTGCCTGGAAGGGCGAGACGCTGGAGGAGTACTGGTGGTGTACCGAGCAAATGATGATGTGGCCTGACGGCCCGAACGGCGAGGTCTACGACGGCCCGAACATGATCCTCGACGATGGTGGTGACGCCACGATGCTGCTGCACAAGGGTGTCGAGTTCGAAAAGGCTGGCGAAGTGCCGGACCCGACCGAGGCGAACAGCGCCGAATTTGCGATCGTTCTCGGCCTGCTCCAGCAGTCGCTGAAGACTGATCCTGGCAAGTGGACCCGGATGGCTGCTGGCGTCAAGGGTGTGACCGAAGAGACCACGACGGGCGTCAAGCGTCTCTACAAGATGATGGAAGACGGCGAGCTGTTGTTCCCGGCTATCAATGTGAATGACTCGGTCACGAAGTCGAAGTTTGACAACCTGTACGGCTGCCGCCACAGCCTCGTCGATTCGATTTCCCGCGCCACTGACGTGATGATCGGCGGCAAGACTGCCCTCGTGCTCGGCTACGGCGACGTTGGTAAGGGTTGCGTTCAGTCGCTGCAGGGCCAAGGGGCCCGGGTCATCGTTACCGAGATCGACCCGATCAACGCCTTGCAGGCCGCCATGGAAGGTCTGCAGGTCATGCCGCTTGAAGACTGCGTCAAAGACATCGACATTTTCGTCACCGCGTCGGGCAACTTCGACTTGATCAACATTGAGTCGATGAGAAAGATGAAGCACAACGCCATCGTCTGCAACATCGGCCACTTCGACAACGAGATCGACATGGCTGGCCTCGCCCGCTCGGGCGCCGTTCGTGACGAACTGAAGCCTGGCACCGACGTCTGGAAATTCGAGGACGGCAAGCAGATCATCATCCTCGCTGAGGGTCGTCTCGTGAATCTCGGTTGCGCCACCGGCCACCCGAGCTTCGTGATGTCGTGCTCGTTCACCAACCAGGTGCTCGCACAGATGGAGCTGTTCAACAAGACCGAGCAGTACCCGCTCGGTGTCTACGTGCTCCCGAAGCACCTCGACGAAAAGGTTGCCCGTCTCCACCTCGACGCCCTCGGCGTGAAGCTGACGCAGCTCACCGACGAGCAGGCCGAATACCTCGACATGGACCCGTCGGGGCCGTTCAAGTCCGAGACATACCGCTACTGAGCAGTCGTTGGACCGACGTCGAGCTGGCCGCGTTTTAGGCCGGTGCGGAGTCCGTGGTGGGCTGCATCGCGAGACGCGGCAAGAAGACTTGGACAAGGGGGCCGATGCCGATGGTGAACGCAACGGTACCGCTACCGACGGAGCCGCCGAGCGCGATGCCGACGGCAAGCACGATGAGCTCGACCGAGGTGCGCGCAACGCGAGTCGAGATCGAGTACGCGCCGATGGAGCGCTTCGAGAGCCCGGTCATCAGGCCGTCTCGCGGGCCCGGCCCCAGCCCGGCACCGATGTAGAAGCCGGAACCGACAGCGATCACGACAATCCCGCCGAACATCAATGCCAGACGGGGAAGGAGGAGGTCGGTGCCGGGCATCAACGGGAGGGTGAGGTCGACGACGAGGCCGATTTCGACAGCATTGAGGATGGTCCCGAGGCCAGGGCGTTCACGGAGCGGAATCCAGATCAGCAGCAGGGCGATGCCCGTGATGATGATGATCCGTCCAGTTCCCATGCCGGTCAACTCGCTGACACCGGTGTGGAAGACGTCCCACGGGGCTGCACCAAGTTCGGCATCGATGAGCATCGAGATGCCCAGGCCGAACATGAACAGGCCGAACACGCAGCGCGCGAGGCGTTCCGGAAACCGATCCCGAGGAATGAGAGGCAGTGGAGCGGTCATCGGTGTGCATGGTAGTGACGGGAGGAGCAGGGGCAGCAGAGCCGACTCTGTGACACCCCATCGCCATGATGGCGTACATGATGTTCGAAACACGTTGTGCTGGCTGCGAGCGACCGGGGGCTGCGATCTGCACCACCTGTCGCATTGCACTCGTTGATCGGCTGCCGCAAACGCAAGAGCACGGGGTCATTGCCGCTGTTCCGTTCGTTGGACGGGCTCGTGACGTGGTGTTGTCGTTGAAGTACCGCAACCGGCGTCAGGTTGCACGGCATCTCGGCAGTCTGTTGGTCAATCGTTTGGTCGAAAGCGGGCGATACGCCGATCTCGAGTCGGTCACCTGGGCCCCAACGAGTGCGAAGCGCCGCCGTCACCGTGGATTCGATCAAGGTGAAGAAATCGCACGTACCGTCGCACGGCAACTCGGCCTGCCTTGCCGCCGTCTGCTCGATCGGCGCGGAGCAGCAGTGGCTCAGACCGGTCGGACCCGGGCCGAGCGACTCGATTCGCCCGAATTCGCTGCTCGTCCGGACGTCGCCGGAACGTCTGTGCTTGTGGTCGACGATGTCGTCACGACCGGTGCGACGCTGCACGCCGCCCGCGATGCCCTGCTGCTACAGGGTGCGCGTGATGTCGTGCTCGCGGCCGTTGCGTCGACGCCAGCGCCGAGCAGTGCCCGGAGTCGCGGCAAGGTGGTGCCGTTCCGTCAACCCACTGCTGCCTGACCACATGCGGAACACCCATCGGGGTGGCGGTGATGCCACTTCGGGGCACCGATCCCGCCGGTAGCATTTCACCAACATGGGCATTCTCGATCGAATCCTCCGCGCCGGTGAAGGCAAAAAGCTGAAGGCACTCCAGGGCATCGTCCCGGAAATCAACGCCTTCGAAGCCGAAATGTCGGCTCTCACTGACGATCAACTCACCGGTAAGACCGCCGAGTTCCGCCGGCGCCTGGCCAACGGTGAAGAACTCGACGACATGCTCGTCGAGGCATTTGCTGTCACACGTGAAGCCGCTCACCGCGTCCTCGGGCAACGCCACTTTGACGTCCAGATGATGGGTGGCGCTGCGCTGCACTTCGGTTGGGTCGCAGAAATGAAGACCGGTGAGGGCAAGACCCTCACATCGACCGGTCCGATGTACCTCAACGCACTCTCTGAGAAAGGTGTCCACCTCGTCACGGTCAACGACTACCTCGCTCAGTACCAGTCCGAACTGATGGGGCGCATCTATCGGTTCCTGGGTATGAACGTCGGCCTGATCCTGCCTGGTCGCGGCACCTCGCCTGCCGAGAAGCGGGCGGCGTATGCCGCTGATGTCACCTACGGCACCAACAACGAACTGGGCTTCGACTACCTGCGTGACAACATGGCGCCAAGCAACGAAGCCAAGGTGCAACAGCGCGGCCACAACTTCTGCATTGTCGACGAAGTCGACTCGATCCTCATCGACGAGGCGCGGACACCGTTGATCATCTCCGGTCGCGTCGCTGACGCTGCGAAGCTCTACTACCGTTTTGCGTCGATCGTCCGCTCACTCAAGCGTGACGAGGATTATGAGTTCGAAGAAGACAAGCGCATTGTCGTACCGACCGAGCAAGGCATCGAGACAGTCGAAGCGGCGCTTGGCGTCGACAACCTCTATGACGACATGCAGGCCAACTTCGTCCACCAATTCACTGTGGCCCTCAAGGCCAAAGAGATCTATAAGCGGGACAAGGACTACATCGTGCAGGGCGGCGAGGTGAAGATCGTCGACGAGTTCACCGGCCGCATCCTCGAAGGTCGTCGCTGGTCCGAAGGCATCCACCAGGCGGTGGAAGCCAAGGAAGGCGTGAAGATCAAGGAAGAGAACCAGACGCTCGCCACGATTACGCTGCAGAACTACTACCGGCTGTACCAAAAGCTCGCCGGCATGACCGGTACGGCTCAGACCGAGGCCGCCGAACTCATGGGTACCTATGAGCTCGCTGTCGTCCCGATTCCGACGAATAAGCCGATCGTGCGCCTCGACGAGGCCGACCTGATCTACAAGACCGAAGAAGCCAAGTTCAACGCAATCATCGATGACATCGAAGAGCGCCATGCCAAGGGCCAGCCGGTCCTCGTCGGTACTGCCAGCGTGGCCCGTTCCGAGCATCTCGGTCGCCTGCTCGAACAGCGCCAAATCCCGCGTGAAGTCTTGAACGCCAAGCAGCACACTCGCGAGGCCGACATCGTCACGCAGGCTGGTCGCAAAAATGCCGTCACGGTCGCCACCAATATGGCTGGTCGCGGCGTTGACATCCTGCTCGGCGGCAACCCCGAAGGTCTCGCACGGCATGACGTTCTCAAGGAGGGTTTCGACGAAGGCCTCCTTGCTCACGAATTTGAGCTGCCCGTGCCACTCGATCAGATGCCCGAAGAGTTCCAAACAGATCGCAACGCGGCGCAGGCTCGCTACAAAACGCTGCTCGCCGAGCACTCGGCAGTGTGCAAGGCCGAAGGCGACGTGATTCGCGGCCTCGGGGGCCTGTACGTCATTGGTTCAGAACGCCACGACAGCCGGCGTATCGACAACCAGTTGCGTGGTCGCGCCGGCCGTCAGGGCGACCCGGGCGAGAGCCGCTTCTTTCTGAGTCTGGACGACGATCTGATGCGTTTGTTTGCCACTGGGGCGCTCAGCTACGTGATGGGCCGCGCCCTTCCCGATAACGAGGCGATCGAAGCCAAGATGGTGACCAAGGCCATCGAACGTGCGCAAACCACCGTCGAAACCAAGAATGCCGAGATTCGTAAGAACGTCCTCAAGTACGACGAGGTGATGAACGAGCAGCGCAAGATCATCTACAAGCGTCGCGATCAGATTCTTGACGGCGTTGACCTCCGTGCCGCCGGAACGGAATACCTGGCCGATGCGGTCGACGCACTGATCACCGCGCACTGCGCATCGGTCGCTGACGACGAATGGGACATCGACGGTCTTGCCAAGGAACTCACCCTCTACTGGCCGAACTCGATCAGTGAAGGTCAGCTCCGCGGGTGCGCTGACACCGACGAGATCTGCGACCTCGTCATGGCCGACGCCACCGCTCATTACGCAAAGCGCGAAGAAGAACTCGGCGAAGTTGTGCTGCGTCAAGTCGAACGTCAGGTGATGTTGCGCATCATCGATCAGCGCTGGCGTGAACACCTCGAAGAGATGGATTATCTGCAGAGCGGCATCAACCTCCGTGCGATGGGCCAGAAAGACCCCCTGACTGAATGGCAGCGGGAAGGCTTTGAGATGTTCGGCTCGATGATGACTGGCATCGCCCAGGACTTCGTCAAGTACGTGATGCACGTCCAAGTCGTCCAAGACGGCGATCAGCCGGCACAGATCGGCTCGGGCAACCCGACGCCAGCACCGGTGCAGAACCTCCAAACCAGCTCGTCTGACGACGTGCAGTCGACCGGCTTCGATCGGGCGGCTCGCGCCGCTGCGGCTGATGCTGCTGGAGCGCCGGCGACCGCAGCTGAAACACCTGAACCGAAGAAGCAAGTAACCATCGTGAAGGACGCGTTCTCCAAGACGCCGCGCAATGCACCGTGTCCATGCGCCTCGGGCAAGAAGTTCAAGAACTGTCACGGCGAGGCCTGATCGCAACCGATGCGCGACTTCACACAAGACATCCGCGAGTTGCAACGGCGACTCAACGAGGCCGAGGTGTATCTCTCGGTCGTAGACAATCGTGAGCGGTTTGCCGTTCTTGAACATGAAGTCGCAGAACCAGGTCTTTGGGACGACCAGGACCGAGCAAAGAAGCTCAACGCCGAGTACGCAAATATTAGAGACGACATCGGTGTGTTCGACAAAATGTCGGAGGAGATCGAGAACGTCGAAGTACTTCACGAACTCGCCCGGGACGAAGACGACTCCTCACAAGAGCACGAAATTGAGGCCGCGATCGAGTCGGTTGGAGCGACATTTGATCAGCTCGAACTTCGCAGTCTCTTCACCGGAGAGCACGATGACTGCGACTGCATCGTGCAGATCAACGCGAAGGACGGCGGCGTCGATGCCCAAGACTTCAGCGAGATGCTGCTCCGCATGTACGAGAAGTGGTGTGAGCGTCGTGGCTTTACGATCACGTTGAACGGTGTGTCTGAAGGCGCTGAAGCCGGGATCATGTCGGCTGAGGTCACGATTTCCGGTCGCTACGCATATGGCCTGATGGCGGCCGAACGCGGAACGCACCGGCTCGTTCGCATCAGCCCATTCGACAACCAGGGTCGGAGGCAGACGTCGTTCTCGGCGGTACAGGTGTGGCCGTTACTCGAAGACGTTGATCTCGAAATCGACGAGTCTGATATCGAGATGCAGGTCTTTCGCGCATCAGGTGCTGGCGGTCAGCACATCAACAAGACGTCGTCCGCAGTGCGTTACATCCACCATCCGACTGGTCTTGTCGCGACCTCGCAGGAAGAGCGCAGCCAGTTGCAGAACCGCGAACGGGCGATGGGTCGCTTGAAGTCGATGATCGCAGCCAAAGTCGAAGAGGACCGTCAGGCTGAACTTGACGCCATTGCCGGCAAGCAGGCGCAGGTCGGCTGGGGCAGCCAGATTCGCAGCTACGTGATGCAGCCGTACCAGATGGTCAAAGACCTCCGGACCGAGATCGAAACGGCGAATGTCAGCGGAGTGCTCGACGGCGACATCGATTTCCTTATTGAGGGCTTCCTGCAACACAAGCGGGCACAGGGCGAACCCGAAGTCTGAAGCGTCACTCTGTGTCAGGCACAGCGTGACCAGTCGCGGCTACGAGGAGGGTGGCCGAAAGGGTGCTGAGTCAGCCGTCACCAAAATTTGGGGCGGGGGTGCCTCGTTGCAGGTGTGCGACAGCGGTATCGTCGTGGTTCGCCGATCGGATCGCCTCCGACGGCCCCTGCCACCCATGATTCGTTTCGAAAACGTCACCAAGAGCTACTCCAGTGAAGTCGTTGCGCTGCGCGACGCCGGATTCGACATCGCCAAGGGCGAATTCGTCTTCCTCGTCGGGCCGTCCGGGTCTGGCAAGAGCACGCTCCTGCGCATCCTCAACCGCCAAGATCGGCCCGAGCGCGGCGCTGTGTGGGTGGCCGGTCGCGATATCGTCGGCATGCCGCCTGGCCGTGTTCCGCACCTGCGGCGCAACATCGGCAATATCTTTCAGGATTACAAGCTTTTGCTTGAGAAGACCGTGTTCGAGAACGTTGCATTTGCCCAAGAGGTGATTGGTCATCCGAAGCACGTCATTAAGCAGCAAGTGCCCGCTGTGCTCGAACTCGTCGGCTTGGCCGGTAAGGAAGACCGCCTGCCGCATCAACTGTCCGGTGGCGAGCAGCAACGTGTGTCGGTCGCTCGTGCGTTCGTCAACCGGCCGCTGATCCTGCTTGCTGATGAGCCGACTGGCAACCTTGACCCGGCGACGGGTGAGGGCATCATGCGCCTCCTCGACCGCATCAACAAGACCGGTACCACCGTGGTCATGGCGACCCATGACCATCGAATTGTCAACACCATGCGTAAGCGCGTGATCCAACTCGACCGCGGTGTCATCGTGCGTGACCAGGCGCGCGGCGTCTACGAGTGAGGTAATTCCGCCAATGCTTTCACGCCTTCGTTACACCTGCCGCGAAACTTTCGACAGTTTTCGCCGCAACGCCACGCTCACGGTGGCGGCCATCATCACCGCAGCGATCTCACTGCTCGGTGTCGGCCTGACACTGCTCAGCCAGCAAGGCTTCGACAACTTGCTGTCCAAGTGGGAGGGCGGCGTCGAAATGATCATCTTCATCAATGCCGGCGCAAGCGACGACCAGTTAGGCGTGATCGACACGGCGCTGGGCAATGCCGGTACCTTTGTTGAAGAGTTCTCCTACTGCAACGCAGCCTGCTCACTCGAAGAGGCACAGGTCGTGCTCGCCGGGGAGCCGGGCACGCTCGCCCTGCTCGGCGTGGACAACATCCCGACTCAGTACAAGGTTATTCCGACCGAAGGTACCGATGTCGAACTGCTCCGGCAGCTTGAAGGGGCGTTTGCTGAGTTGCCGAACGTGTATAACGTGCAATTCGCCGAAGATCAGATCAGTCTGATCGGCCAACTCCAAGACTTCTTCGGGTTCCGCCTGCTCTTGCTGTCAATCTTTCTGCTGTTGGCTGCGATCCTGCTGATCTGGAACACGGTTCGTACGGCGATCTTTGCCCGACGACGCGAGATCGAAGTGATGAAACTGGTCGGTGCGACCGACTGGTTCATTCGTATCCCCTTCATGCTGGAAGGCTTACTCCACGGCATTATTGGCGGCATCCTCGCCAGCGGTGGGCTGTGGGCGTGGAACAGTCAGTGGACCAGCGGTGTGGGTGAGTTCCCCGAGGGCAGTGGCTTTGCTGCCCTGGTCGTGACCGATGGTTACGACAGACAGGTCATGCTGATCATGCTGATCATCGGTGCCGCAGCGGGTGCCATTGGATCTGGCATCGCCGCAAGTCGATTCTTGGACGTCTAGCTCACTACGTTGCTCCTGCATGGAGTACACGCAGATCATCTACGAGGTGGCCGACAACATCGCGACCATCACGCTGAACCGTCCCGACAAGCTCAATGCCTTCACTGGCACGATGATGTACGAGATCATGGATGCGTTCGACCAGGTCGACGCCGACGATGACGTGCGGGCGGTGATCGTCACCGGAGCGGGCCGCGGCTTCTGTGCCGGCGCCGACTTGGCTGGTGCCGGGGGAGAGACCTTCGCCGAGGGCGGTAGCGATATACAGACCAAAACGGGTGTACCTCGCGACGGTGGCGGGATGGTGTCGCTGCGGATCTTCGAATGCACCAAGCCGGTGATCGGAGCGATCAATGGTGCCGCGGTCGGAGTCGGCGTCACCATGACGTTGCCAATGGACTTCCGACTCGCCAGCGAGCACGCCAAGTTTGGCTTCGTGTTTGCTCGACGCGGCATCGTGCCAGAAGCGTGCTCGTCGTACTTCCTGCCGCGTATTGTTGGGATCAGCCAGGCAACCGAATGGTGCTACACCGGCCGAGTCTTTCCAGCAGATGAGGCGCTCGCCGGTGGGCTCGTGAGAAGCGTGCACGCTGGAGATGCTTTACTCGAAGCAGCGCGCGCCATCGCGACGGAAATCGCTCAGAACACGGCGCCGGTGTCGGTGGCACTGACCCGTCAGATGCTTTGGCGGATGCTGGGCGCCGATCATCCGATGCAAGCGCACCGTGTCGACTCGCGTGGCATCTTGTCTCGTGGGTCGAGCGACGATGCACGTGAAGGTGTGACGAGTTTCCTCGAGAAGCGTGACCCGGTGTACCCCGTCAAGGTCAGTGACGGGCTGCCCGACATCTTCCCTGACTACGTCGAGCCAACATTCGACTGAGCGGCTGGGTTCCCGGCGAACACGGGGTCACACGGCGGGGCGGGAATTTCTCAAGTTGCCAGAGGTTCTTACCGATGTCCATCAGAACGACAACGAGAACAACCAACGAGAACAACCAACGAGGAACGAAATCCAGATGACCACCATGTTGATGCAAGAATTGAAAGCGGGCGACGTGATCGAGATCAAGACCTCGGCGAACGTCGGTGACGACGTCATGACCGTGTTGGTCCTCCTGGTCACCGACGAGTTCGTCGTGCTCGACCCGTGTAACGACTCGACCCCCTTCGTTTCCAGGTGCACCGAGCTCATCGACTATCGCAAGTTCGTTGCCGATGAGGTCGTCGCGGCCGTTTGATCGATCACCTCTCGTGGCCCCTAGCGTGGGTGTCGTGGTTGACGCGGCGCCTTCGTTGTTTTCGAGAGTTGGATCGAGTGACGAGGACCGGATGGCGTTCTTCGAGCGTCTCGTTGATGCCTTCTACGAAGGTGTGGCAACCGATGACGTCCTGCTCCCGCTCTACCCCGAGCAACCTGACCTGACTGGTGCACGTCATCGTCTCACGTTGTTTCTCGCCCAGTACTGGGGTGGTCCGGACACGTACATGGATGAGCGCGGGCATCCGAAGCTCCGGATGCGACACTTTCCTTTTCATGTCGGCCCGCTTGAGCGCGACCGCTGGCTCGTGCACATGGCGGCGGCAGTCGAACGCACGTGTGCCGACGAATCGATCGGCGAAGCAATCGCTGGCGAAATGATGGCGTACTTTGTGCCAGCCGCCGAACACCTCCGCAACGACACCGGGCTCCCGATCACCTCGGCGAGCTATCCGCGAACTTGATCAAACGCCAACGGGTTGTACATTCGACCGCGACATGGCTGCCATCGACGTCACCGATCTCCACAAGCACTACGGCTCGAATCATGCCGTCGACGGGGTGTAGTTCCACGTCGACCAGGGCGAGGTGAGTGTGCTTGGCGTCGATCCTGCGAAGGCCGATCGGAATTTTCGAAACCGCATCGGCATTGTGCTCCAGTCATCGGGCGTCGAAACCGAGTTCACCGTGCGCGAAGTCATCGATCTGTACTCGAGCGCTTACAGCAATCCCCGCTCGCTCGACGAAGTCATTGGACTGACCGGGCTCGACGAGAAGGTCGACGCGCAAGTCGGATCGCTCTCGGGCGGTCAGAAGCGACGAGTCGACCTCGCACTCGGAATCGTCGGTCGCCCCGAAATGCTCTTTCTCGACGAGCCGACTACAGGGTTCGACCCATCAGCGCGGCGTAAGTCGTGGGACCTCATCGAGGCCTTGATCGCTGACGGCACCACGGTGCTCCTGACGACCCATTATCTCGACGAGGCGGAGCATCTTGCCGATCGGGTGGGTGTGCTGATGCAGGGCCGCATGGTGGCTGAAGGCCCACCAGCCGACCATTGCTGTCCATCGGCTGACCGGTTGGGCTATCGAGCAGTCGGTCGAATTGGAAGGGTTGAGTGTGCGGCGGGCGTCGCTCGAAGACGTGTTCCTCGAACTCACCGGAGAGCACGGCGTGGGGAGCGGGTCGTGAGCGGCTTCCCCTCGAACGCTGCGCTGGTGGTCCGCCAGACGCGCTACCAACTGAAGTTCTTCACCCGAGTACCGATCGCATTGTTCTTCACTCTGTTCCTTCCAATCGTCATGCTTATTTTGTTCAACGCACTGTTCGGTGACGACTTCGTCTGCGGCGACGATGCCTGCACACCGGGCAACCGCTGGCCGGTCAGCCAGTTTTACACCGGCGGTCTCGCCGCCTACACCGCGGTGTCGGCCACCTTCACCAACCTCGCGAACATGGTGCCACTGCGACGCGACGAGGGAGTGCTGAAGCGGTGGCGGGGCACGCCGCTGCCAACCTGGACCTACATCGCCGGATTCGTGCTTTCGGCAGTCGTCATTGCGATGGTCGGTGTGCTGCTGATGCTGACGATGGGTGTTGTCCTGTATGACCTGTCAATCGATTGGGCCAAGATGCCCGCAGCCGTGTTGACCTTTATCGTCGGCGTGGCGTCGTTCGCAGCGCTTGGGATGGCGCTGGCATCGCTGGTCAAGTCGGCCAGTTCGGCTTCGGCTGCGGCAAATGCGGTGATTTTGCCGCTTGCATTCATTTCCGACGTGTTCGTGGTGAGTGACCGCAAGAACAGTTTCTTAAACTCGGTCGGCAACTTCTTTCCGCTGAAGCCGTTCGTCAATGCTTTCCAAGACTGCTTCTCACCCATTGTTGATGGTCCAGCGTTCAACCCGGGGTCGCTTGCTTTCGTAGCAGCATGGGGTTTTGTGGGTTTGACCATTGCGCTCAAGAAGTTCCGCTGGGAGCCGAGCGGTTCAGCGCCTCGCGGCCGTCGATCACGCGCAGCAGCAGTCGAAGCCGCCGGCTGATCCCTACGAGTAGACGATTGTGCGGTGGCCGTGGACCGCGACCTTGTGCTCGAGGTGAGCTCGGACCGCTCGCGAGAGCACGAGTGTCTCGACGTCACGGCCCCGAGCGGTGAGCTGCTGAACGTTCTCACGATGCGTTACATGAGCTGTGTCCTGAGCGATGGTGAGGCCCTCGTTACCGCGCTCGTGTGCCTGGCGATACGGGTTTGCTCCGATGAATCCAGGCAGGAATG
>ERZ889217.327-NODE-327-length-30618-cov-16.321663_pt1 | contig 30618 bp, 24 predicted proteins | sample MGYA00521098_ERZ889217 | MGnify/ENA primary metagenome ERZ889217 (study PRJEB32303, sample SAMEA104408613) | aquatic metagenome | biome: Brackish water; feature: Pelagic; material: water | place: Baltic Sea | collected 2014-06-10T22:04:00 | depth 2,362 m ... | reverse complement strand
AAGTGTCGATCTGAAGCCACGAAATGCGAACTGGTCAAATTGGGCAGGCAACCAACATGTTGACGGTGTGTCGTTGTTCGCGCCCAGATTTGAAGAAGAACTTCAGCAAGTGGTGCAGTTTGCGAATTCAAACAATATTCGAGTCAAAGCCGTGGGCTCTGGACATAGTTTTACTGCCATCGCACTTGCCGAAGGGATGCTGATTGACTTAACAAACTACGACGCGGTTATCGCCATCGATAAAAATGCCAATACGGTAACGGTGCAATCAGGAATTCAATTATCAAAACTAAATTTGTTTTTGCATAGTAACGGTATGGCCATGCAAAATCTTGGTGACATCGCATATCAAACAATTTCAGGCGCAATCTCGACTTCAACACACGGAACAGGTAGCAAATTCACTGGTATCGCAAATCAGGTGGTTGCACTGCGACTTGTTCTTGCTGATTCATCGGTTGTTGAATGTTCAGCGGCATCTAACCCTGAGTTATTTGAATGCGCACGTGTAGGGCTTGGTGCGCTCGGCATAATAAGCACAGTCACACTTCAAGTTGTACCAGCGTTCAATCTTGCCGTCATCGAGCAACCAATGAGAGTTGATGAGTTGCTTGAAGATTTAGAGCACCACATTGCAACAAATGACCATTTTGAGTTTTTTTGGGTGCCACATACGGGTTGGGCCTTGACCAAACGCAATAATCGCACACTTGACGCTGCCAAACCGATGGGGAAGTTGTCACATTGGTACTCAAAAACCCTCATGGAGAACTACGCATTTGGGGCAGTTTGCATGCTCGGCCGCGCTCGACCATCACTGATACCCAAACTGGCAAAGGCGTTGCCAGCATCAGGTCGTAATGAATTCTGTGACTCAAGTTTCAAAGTGTTTACGAGCAAACGAGTCGTCAAGTTTTATGAAATGGAGTATGCGATTCCTCGTGAGGCATGTGCCGAAGCCTTGAATCGTGTCCGTAGACTGGTACGCGATAGTGGGTTCTTCCTGAATTTTCCTGTTGAGGTTCGCTTTACAGCCCCAGATGAGATTCCGCTAAGTACAGCGAGTAATCGAGAATCTGCGTATATCGCAGTTCATATATATAAAGGAATGGACTTTGTGCCGTATTTTAAAGCAGTTGAATCAATCATGAACTCATATCAAGGACGCCCACATTGGGGCAAGTTGCATTTTCAGAACGCAGAGAGTCTTGCGCCAAGATATCCAAAATGGCAACAGTTTCAGACGGTCCGCGATCAAGTTGACCCAAAGCGCGTGTTTACAAATGCATATTTAGAGACCGTGTTGGGTAAGTAAAGATGAAAACTTTTCTAGAGTTGGGTGTTCCGGCGAAATTCGCCGACAAATTATCAGCCCGTGGCATATCCAATCCATTCGAGATTCAGGCGGCGGCGCTACCCGACGGTCTTAATGGTCATGACGTCTGCGGCAAAGCTCCGACTGGCTCTGGCAAGACGATTGCCTTTGGTCTTGTGTTGGCCGTGCGTTTGCAAAAATCAAAACCTGGTCAGCCTGGAGGTCTGGTCTTGGTTCCAACTCGTGAATTAGCGATTCAAGTCGCCAAAGAAATTGGTTTGCTTTGCGACGGAACGGATCTTCGTGTGGCGTCGGTATACGGCGGTGCTGGTTATGGACCTCAAGTAAAGGCAGTACGCGGAGCAAGCATTATTGTCGCAACTCCGGGTCGTCTTGAAGACCTACTTGAACGACGCGATATGTCTTTGAGTGCCGTGACGATCGCAGTTCTTGATGAAGCAGATCGAATGTCTGACATGGGTTTTTTACCTGCGGTGCGCAGATTGCTTCGTGCTTTGCCGAAACAACGACAAGTATTGCTGTTCTCGGCGACTTTGGATGGCGATATTTCACAAGTTGTCAAAGAGTTTCAGCGCGATCCGAAACGACACGAATCGCAGACTGACGCTGATGAACCAGATATTGAACATAAGTTTTGGATGGTCAGTCGTAATGACAGGGTTGAAACTATTGCGCAGTTAGTCAATAATTATGAACGAATAATTTTATTTTGTCGCACTAAACACGGATGCGATCGACTTGCTAAGCAATTAGACAACTCTGGCGTTAGGTCGTCGATTATTCACGGCAACAAGAGCCAAGCACAGCGCGAAAGATCGCTGGAAGAATTTCGACGAGGTCGTTCAAATGTATTGGTGGCGACAGATGTTGCCGCACGCGGTATTCATATTGATGATGTGCCCTGTGTAGTTCACTTCGACCCTCCAGCGGATCACAAAGATTATATTCACCGTTCTGGTCGCACTGGTCGCGCTGGTTCGAAGGGAGTCGTCATTTCAATGGTTGAGTCTTCTCAGAAGCGCACAGTTAACAAACTTGCACGTGACGCGGGTGTCGAAGCGGATTTTGTAGCGCCAGATTTTGAGCCATCACTTGATGAAATTACCGCGCGCCCTGGAGCCCTCGGAGGAGTATTGCTTACTGTTGGCGCGTCGGCTGAATAAATATCAAACGACAATCACAGACAAATATCTTGTGGACGAATAGGTACGCGAGGTAGATCTTTACCTGTGGCGTTGCGAATTGCCGCAGCGATGGCGGGTGTAACTGAAATACATGGCGGCTCACCGATGCCCTTGGCGCCGAGAGGTGCTTGCGGTTCGGGTTCTTCAATCATGATTGCTACTACCTGAGGTGCATCAAGTGCGGTCGGCAATAAATAATCAGTGAAACTAGGGTTACGCATTTTGCCGTTTTCAAGAACGATTTCTTCCATAACGGCGAGACCAAGACCTTGAGCAATGCCGCCCTCAATTTGACCGAGCGCGGCGATCGGGTTGAGTACTCGACCGACATCTTGGGCCGTGGCTATTTGGATCACTTTCACCAGACCTAGTTCGACATCGACATCGACCACTGCGCGGTGAGCGACGAAAGCAAACGCGACGTGGCAGTCACCTTGGCCGTTCTCGTCTAGTTCTTGTGTTGGTCGATGATGATGCTCAAAGGTCTCTTCAATGAAAACACCAGTAGAAGCCTCAATCACACTGATTCGAAAATCTCCCAGCATGTCAACAACATCGGTGTCTTCAATCATCAGTCGTAGTGGATCAATTTTATGTGTCTTGCCGACATGTTCAAACAAACGTTGTCGCACCAAGCGACAAGCGCCATCAACGGCGCCACCACTCATCCACGTTTGACGAGATGCAGAAGTACTGCCCGCCGATCCAATGTGTGTGTCAACAGGATCGATGATTACTTGATCAACACCGAGCACCGACCGAGCTATTTGTGGGGCAAGCACAACGAAGCCTTGACCAACTTCAACTGTGGCGTATTTTAGGTTTACAACACCGTTTTGCAATTGACATCGGGCAGTTGCAAAATCATCGAATGTTTCGCTGTACATCAGATTTTTTATCGATACGCCCCAACCAACACCGCGAACGATGTTGTGTGGCAGTGAGGTCAATCCTGAACCACCGACAATTTCGAGCGGATCAGCATTCTTAGCCAGTGGCGCAGGCATCGGTATTGAATCGGTTTCAGTGATGCATCGCGCGACCGGGGCGACACTTTCAACAACTTGACCAGTAATGAGTTTGTCGCCGGTGACCATTGCATTTCGTAGCCGAATTTCAACTGGTGAGAGACCACACGCGTCGGCCAACTTATCCATTTGGCTTTCATGGGCATAGCAAGCCTGAACGACACCGAAGCCGCGCATCGCCCCACACGGTGGATTATTGGTGCGCACTGCAAAACCATCAACAGTTGCGTTTTCGCATTTGTACGGACCCTGAATATGCGTGATGCCGTTTATCAGCACCGCTGAAGAAGTTGATGCATAGGCACCACCGTCAAAAACCATCCGCGACTCAATTCGCTGAATTACACCAGCCCGAGTTGCGTGATGCCGCATCCAGATTCTCGCAGGGTGGCGATGCACATGGCCGTAAAACGATTCTTCTCGGCTGTACTGCATCTTTATCGGACGATTTGTATGCAATGCTAGAAGAGCGCAATGCACTTGCAGACTGATGTCTTCGCGAGCGCCAAATGCACCACCGACGCCACCAAGAGTCAAACGAACTTTGTCAACCGGCAAATCTAGACATGCCGAAATCTGCTTTTGATCTTCATGAAGCCATTGGGTAGCGACGAACATCTCGACCCCAGTACCACCAGAGTCGGGTATCGCTAGTGCTGCTTCTAATCCGAGAAACGCTTGATCTTGCATACCTATTTCGTAGGTGCCTTCAACTATCACTTCTCCCTGAAGACTTTGATCACCTGTGATGATGCGCTGGTGTCGAATCAAGTTGCCGTCTGGATGTATTTTTGTGGTCTCTGGCCGCATCGCTATTTCTGCGTCAGTTATTGGTGTCAGAATTTCGTATTCAACTTTTATTGCCGCCAATGCTCGACGACATGTTTCAGGGTGATCGGCTGCAACAGCCGCAATTGGTTCACCGACATAGCGCACAATTTGGTCGGCAAACACTGGTTGATCACTAGCGATAAGCCCATAAGTTTTCTTTCCAGGTACATCTTCGGCGGTAATAATTGCTTCGACACCCGAAATCTTGTACGCCGCTGAAAGATCAATGCTGACTATTCGTGCATAGGGATGCGGACTGCGCAGAGTTGCGCCCCACAGCATGTGTTCGGCATGGAGATCTGAAGAAAACTCGAATGCGCCTGACACCTTTGCCACGCCATCGGGGCGTAGTGCCGATACACCGAGAATGTCGCGACGAGTTGATGTCTTGGTTGCGTTACTCATTATCTTGTTGCTTTGCGAGTAGAAACTGCAGTTTGAACTGCTTCGAAAATACGTCCGTAGCCGGTGCATCGACAGATGTTGCCCGAGATCGCTTCTTTGATTTCTATTTCAGTGGGGTTCTGATTGATGTCAAGTAAGTGCTCAATTGCGACTACTAATCCTGGTGTGCAAAAACCACATTGCACACCACCTTCGGTGATGAACGCATCTTGAACTTCAGTAAGTTCACCATCTGTTGAGAGACCTTCGATTGTTTTGATGTCGGCATCAATAGCAGTTGCCGCCATCACAAGACACGAGCAAACTGCCTGACCATCCACGATTACGGTGCAACTGCCACATTCGCCTTGCTCGCAAGCGCCTTTAGAACCAGCAAGTCCGAGACGTTCGCGCAAAACATAAAGCAGACTTTCTCCGACCCACGCGTCACGCACTTCGTGGTTCTTGCCGTTGACTTTTAGATTATAGATCTCGGTATTGGGTGTCATTTTGTGTTCGCTCTCACCAATAAACGCCGTGACAGAGTTGCAACGGCATGGCGACGATAGGCGGCCGTGCTTCGATGATCATCAATTGGCTTGGATTCGTTGGCGATTCGATCGCCGAACTCTCTCAATAAGTTAGGTGCGACATTTTCAATTGTCTTTAAATCAATTTGTGTCGCCAACCATTGCTCGGTTTCACGACAACGAATGATCGTAGGCCCAACGGCGCCAAGTGCAACTTTGATCGTGCCGAGATTGCGATCAACGACCAAACAACACGACGCGACCGAAATGACCATTGCGTTGCGAACTCCGACTTTTGCGTAGCCTTGCCAGCCATTGATAACTGGCAAGGTTGCAGAAACAATCAATTCTCCCGGGAGTCGGGCGTTTCGCTTGACGCCGATCATGAAGTCATGGATAGTCACATCACGAGACGTTGTTTCAGTTCGCAAGTTAATTACAGCGTCAAGCGCGCTGAGCACCGGTAGCGCATCTCCCGCAGGAGAACATGTACCAAGATTTCCACCGATTGAACCTGCGGCGCGTATTTGAGGAGAGCCGACCGTGCGGGCGGCTTGCGCCAAAGCCGGAAACAAATCGGCGAACTCGCCATGTTCCATTTTTTGATAGGGCATTCCCGACCCGACAATTACCTTTGATCTATCAACTGAGACCGTGTAACCGCGAATCTCATCGACTCGGCGCAATGCGATTACATCCGTCGGTTTTCGGTGGTTGAAATTTATTTCAACCATCAAATCAGTGCCACCTTGAATAATCTGGGCATTCGGATTTGCACTGCTGAACACCAGTGCTTCTTGCAAAGTCTGCGGAACCGCTACCGTCATGAAACCCCATCCCAATTCGAAAACGCATCAATCATCGCTTTGACATCGCCGAGTGGGTACAAAATTGGACAAGTCGCACCATTCTTAAGATAATGAGTGACGCGTTGTCTCGCTTCGGCCGGGGTTCCGCTCGCAGTGAGCATTTGAACGATTTCATCGGGAACATGTTTTGAAGCGGCAACAACCTGTTCGTGCGTCGCTGGCCAAGTTAAGACTGAACCAACTTTGTCAAGAATTGACTGAGGCACGCCAGACGCCTTCATGATGTGTGGTTGCTGCCCAAGATATTGCGTAACCATTTGGCGCGCCATGTCTAGAGCGGTCTTGCGATCTTCGTGCACACTGCAAACCACAAGTTGGGGCCGATCAATTGAATCAACTGATCTTCCGACACGATTGGCGCCGATCGTCAGTGCCTCCATTGCCTTTTGGTTGTATTCGGGTGAAACTAAATAATTCAGCACAACACCATCGGCGATTTCGCCTGTTAACTCCATCATCTGCATACCTGTGGCGCCGATATAAATCGGCACATCTTTCGGGCGACGATCTTGATATACATAATCAAGTTCAACACCATCAAGGTGCACGAACTCGCCGTTAAAAGTGACTGTCTCGTTGTTTAGCAGTGCACGCACGGATGTGACTATTTCACGCATTGCGCGCAACGGCTTCGCGCGAGAGATGCCAACTTTCTGCGCCAATGGATCCCACCACGCACCAATACCAAGAATTACTCGACCAGGTGCCAAGTCGTCAAGAGTCGAAAAAGTCGCCGCGAGCCGAGCGGGGTTACGACTCCAACAGTCGACAACACCTGAACCAACCTTGAGAGTTTTCGTTACCGATGCAAACGCCGCCATCGGCACGGTCGCTTCACGCACGAGTCGACTTTCTGCCTGCCAAACAGCTTCGAAGCCCTTGGCTTCGGCGTATTGCGAAAACTCCATACCTTCTGAGATGCGGTGAGCATCTTGCAGATAAAGCGCAACGCGCGCTGACTTTGTGTTTGTATTTTGACTCATCAACTTGCCAACCTTTCATGTAGGCGCACCGCTTGCTCGGCAGCTTTAGCCCGAACCTCATTGATGTCTACTCGCGTCGGCAAGCCAGTGGTTAAAACCTTTTCACCGTCAATTTCAACATCGGTCACGGTAAGACCCGGTGTAAAAGCGACATGCCAAGGGCTATCAACATGGTCATAGTTAAATGTGACTGTGTCGCCCTTTGCTTCCGGAAACAAAGCGTAGCTATTTTCGATCCACGACCAAACTGTGTCTGGCGTCTCGGTAACGTCGAACTCGCGCAATCGAACATAGGCCAATCGTGCTTCTTCAAACATGTCTGCACCAATGCCGTCAGTACCGAGTAAAACATCATTAGAAAGAGTGCTTGGTTTCGCATAACCCACCGAGTTGTTCATGTTTGATCGGGGATTGTGCACGATGCGCCCAAGCAGTTTGCGATCTAGGTGTACCGCATGAATCAAGAGCCAGTTGTCTTGGCTAAGGTTTTCAAGTCGCGCTCCAGCGTGCGAGTCGTCTTGTCCTTCGGCGACATGAATGTGTACACCGGTTTTATGTTTCGCCGCCAATTCACTGGCCGCATTTAAAGTCTCATCGCTGCAGGTGAACGCAGCATGCGCACCAACCATTCCGCGACCTCCTTCGCACAAATAGCGGTCACATTCTGCGAGCCCGCGCTGTGCTGCGTGAGTCATCTTTGAGATCGGCGAAACTTTTGAGTGCAAATTTCCGTCGTTATCCCAACGGTCGGTTACGCCATAACATGCATTGACTCGTACGCCAACTTCGTTACATGCCCGAGCAATTGTCGAAAGTGATCCTTCTATACAGTTGGGCGATTCATGATGGTCAATAATGCACGTTGTGCCGTTCATCAACGCTTCGCAGGCTCCAAGCATCGCCGACCAATAAATCATCTCATTGTCGAGCGCAGCATCAAGACGCCACCATACCTGTTGCAAAATTTCTAAAAAATTATTTGGCGTTTTCGCAGTAGCTGGCATTCCACGCGCCAGAGTCGAATATAGATGATGGTGCGCACAGATTAAACCAACAGTCTGATTAGCCATGACTCAGTCTTCTTGTTGATCGCGACGCATTGGTAGTGTCGAACGCCATTGTCCATCTAGATCATGCAATGCAGCCCCAACAGCACCCGCGGTTGGCACTAATCCGATTTCGCCGACGCCCTTGATGCCGTAAGGCGAGTTTGGCTGCGCTGACTCGATCAACTTGACCTCGATCTTAGGTACATCTTTGGCACGCAAAATACCCAAACTTCGCAAAGTCATATTCGTCGGAAATGCAGTCACGGGATCAGATGGAAAATTCTCGGTTAATGCATATCCGAGGCCCATGTGCACACTGCCTTCAACTTGTCCCTCACATAAAGTCGGATTGACAATTCGACCAACGTCGTGCACTGCGACAACTTGCTCGATTTTTTGTGTCTCGCGATCGATTACGACCATTTGAGCGGCATAACTAAATGTTGAGTGAATGATTGGATTGGTTACGCCTGGTTCTCCCATTTTGTTCGTCCAGTCGACTCTGTATTCGCCAACATGGTCTACGCCTTTGGCGAAGTTGGCCGCACGCGCAACATCACAGGCATCTTTCACCGAACCCGCACTCATGAGGGTTCCACGAGAGCCAGTGGTTTGCCCGAAGCCGAGTTCGCGAGTCGTATCAACAATCACATCAATCAGCGAAGCATCAACGCCGAGTTCGTGAACCGCAACCTGGGCGGCAACTGTATTTATACCTTGCCCCATTTCTGTCCACCCGTGACGCACCTCAATGCGACCGTCATCTTTAAAATGGACGACGGCTTTAGATATTTCTTTGAAACCGTTACCGAGCCCGCTATTTTTAAGACCGAGTCCGAGCCCCACTGCTTTTCCAGCCGATATTGCCGCATCATATTGAGGTTTAATTTCGTTCAAACACATTTCTGCACCAAGACAGCCGTCGTCCATTATCTGTCCAGGACCCCAGATCATTCCAGGTTTGATTACATTGCGTGCTCTGATCTCCCAGCCAGAGATGCCTACTTTCTCTGCGAGTCTGTCAAGGGCACCCTCCATTGCGAATTGGGCCTGGTTTGCACCAAAACCACGAAAAGCTCCGCAGACTGGGTTGTTCGTACGAGCGGCAATGGCTTCAACATCGATATTGGCAACTTGATACGGACCGCTAGCGTGACCGGCCATTCGCTCGAGAACTTTCATTCCGACACTTGCGTATGCACCCGAGTCGCCGATCGCTCGCACCCGTAAGGCAGTTAGTTTGCCAAGTTTGTCACAAGCAATTTCGTAGTCCATTTCGATTGGGTGTCGTTTTGCGTGCATCAAGAAACTTTCTTCACGAGTCAAAGTACATTTCACCGGAAGATTTAAAAGCCAGGCCGCGAGCGAAGCATGTGCTTGATTGCTCATGTCTTCTTTGCCACCGAATGCGCCACCGTTGGTGACGAGTGTGACGGTCACTTGACTATTGTCAATTGCAAGTAGGCGAGCGATGTCATTTCGATCATCCCAGATACCTTGACCGCCTGAATAGACATGCAATTGTTTTGCTCCATCACTTAATTTGGGCACGGCCAAGGTGCTCTCAGGCTCAAGAAATGCATGTTCAATTCGCTGTGTCGTGAATAATTCTCGAACGACAAAATCACTTGACGAAATAGCCGCGTCGCAGTCACCGCGTTTATAACTTGATTTGCTGAGAATATTGCTGTCGGTCTTCCACACTGCGACATCGTTTGAAGAAATTGCTTTGCGTGCATCGGTAATTGGTGCCAAAGGACTATACGAGACCGCAACATGGGCTGTCGCGTTGCGAGCGTTCATTCTGGTGTCAGCCACAACTATTGCCAAAACATCACCAGCATAGGAAGTTCTACCACCAACAGGAATCATTACCGGCCAATCCTTGTAAATGATTCCCATCATCAACTCACCAGGTATATCGGCAGCAGTGAAGACGGCCTTCACGCCAGGTTGTTTCAATGCGGCATGCGTGTCTATCGCAAGTACATCTGCACGAGCGTGTTTGGTGAAGACCAATGCAGCGTGAAGCATTCCGGTTACGCGCATGTCATCGATGTAACCGCGATCACCAAGTGCGAGCGCTTCGGCTTCAAGCTTCATTACGCGCACCCCAAGACCACCAGTAGTAATAACTTCGCAAGTCTGTGATTTGGCGACGGTCTCAATCGCATCGAGAATTTTTACGTAGCCGGTGCATCGACATAAATGCGCACCAAGGTGTCTAGCCATGTCTTCTCGTTTTAAGTCGGCACCTTTTTTATCGATTTGTGCTTTTGCACGAACGACAATGCCAGGTATGCAAAATCCGCATTGCAAACCTCCACACGCCGCAAATGCATTGGCGAAGGCATCGCGTTCATTTTGACTCACACCTTCAAGTGTTGTTATTTGAGACCCTGCGACTTTTTCGAGCGATTGTTGGCAACTGACAATTGCTTTGCCGTCAACGAGTACTGTGCAACATCCACATTGACCTGTTGGCGAACAACCATCTTTGGGCGATGTGATGTCAAGCTCTTCGCGCAATGCGGCCAGTAGATGCGGATGGTCATCGCGAACTGTGACTGGGGTTCCATTGACCAAGAAAGCGACCCGACCAGTATTTTTATCGGTTTCAGACAGGTGGTTGAGATGACTGGTCACGTCTTAACCATACCCGTATTGATAATCAGGTTTACATTATGTAAAGATGAGATTATTGGGTTGTTGAGCCTCTTTGGCTAGTTATGCGGCCATAAACCTCAGGTCGACGGTAACGGTCGAAGTTAAACAGCGTATTTTTATAGTTATAACACCAGTCCAGATCACAGGATGCCGTAATAATTTCGTCATCGCTAGTAGCAGTCTTTGCCAGCAATTCGCCAGAAGGGGCGATGATGCTTGAATCGGCCAGGCTGTCAACGCCCTCTTCAATACCACCTTTTGCCACGCCAATTACAAAGGTGCCATTTTGATAGGCGCCGCTTTGCATCACTAACGCATTATGAAAACCCTGCAACGGATCTTGAGTTGGGTCTGGAATGTACTGCAATGGCGTGTTGTAACCGCAGAGAATCATTTCGACTCCTTGCAAACCCATGACGCGATAACTTTCTGGCCAACGACGATCATTGCAGATCATCATTCCAATGCGACCACCAAATGCGTTCCATACCCCAAAACCCTCGCCGCTGGGTTTGAAGTAATAACGCTCGGCGTGTTGAAACGGTCGATCGGGTTCGTTTTGTTCGTGACCAGGAATATGCACCTTGCGATATTTGGCGACGACTTTGCCATCGCGCTCGACAAGAATTTGCGTATTAAAGCGTTCGCCATCGGATGTTAACTCTGCGTAACCCAAACAGAATCCGACCCCGAGTTTTTTTGCTTCATCAAACAATGGTTGGGTAACTGGCGATGGCATTTGGGTCTCATACCAATGATTGGCTTGCGAAATATCATCAACAAACCATCTCGGGAAAAACGTGGTTAGTGCCAATTCAGGAAACACAACCAATTCGGCTTTTAAAAAGTGTGCATTTCGAAGCAGTTCAATGAGTCGCTTGACGACAGATTGACGATCATCGGTGCGTTGAATCGGGCCGAGTTGTGCAGCGGCAACTTTTAGAAGACGAGACATCTTAGTTGTTTGGTTCAAAGTTATGTTCAAGCGTCGTAAGTGAAAGCATCGTGTGCAGCAAAATATTTGCCCCAGCAATCAGATCAACGGTTTCAGTGAACTCAGCCGCGTTGTGACTAATTCCTTTAACGCTTGGGACAAAAATCATTCCTGATGGACAAACTCTCGCCAGCATCTGAGCATCATGACCCGCACCCGATGGCATTCGTTGTACCGTGTTGCCTTGTTGTTTCGCTATATTTTCAACACAGTCAATAACGCGGTCATCAAATATCACCGGCTCAAAACGCACTAGTTCTCGTGTTGTAATCTTCACATTTTCTTCAAAAGCCACCACTCGTATATATTCAGCGATTTTCAACTCGGCTTCTTTTAACGAAGCATCGTTGGTGTTTCGAACATCGAGAGTGATTGTTGCTTTAGCGGCGACAACATTAGTCAGATTCGGGTGAAGGTCGATTTTTCCGACGGTGCAAACTTGATCTCCACCCATTTCTTTGGCAAGATTACGAACAAATACCGTAATCTGCGCGGCCACTAGAGCCGGATCGTGTCGCAAAGACATTGGTGTTGTTCCGGCGTGATTTGATTGTCCGACGATTGTTAGTTCTTGCCAAGAGATTCCTTGCACACTGGTGACGGCGCCAATTCGCACGCCATTGGCTTCAAGCATCGGACCTTGCTCGATGTGTAATTCAACAAAAGCGTGCGGTGTCAAACCAGGGCAAGGGGCGACTCCCGAGTAACCGATTCTGACGAGTTCGTCGCCAAGTCTTGCACCATCAATGGCGATCACATCAAGCGCTTCTTCTAATGGCATGCCACCTACGTAGACAAGAGACCCGAGCATGTCAGGGGCAAATCTTGCGCCTTCTTCATCTGTGAATATGCCCACCGCAAGGGGGCGGGGTGGTGTTACACCCGCTTTCTGGCAAGTTTCGATAACTTCTAGCGCCGCCAACACGCCGTAACAGCCGTCAAATCTGCCTCCTGTTCGCACGGTGTCGATATGGGAACCAGACATCACTGGGGCGCCTGCGCCTACATTCCACGTGCCAATGATGTTTCCGACTGCATCAATCGAAATTTCAAGACCGCACTCGCGCATCCATTCAACAAGCAAGTTTCGACCGTGCATGTCTTCATCAGTCAACGCTAGGCGACAGTTTCCTCCACCATCAATCGGTGATACTTCTGCGAGCGCATTGATTCGCGTCATCAATCGATTTTCATTTATGGATAACTTGAGATTTTGTTTACTGAAGTCTCCGAGAGCCACTTACAGATTTTACCGCCATATTTGCCATGATGTATAGATGATCAACCGCCAGCGTCTAACTCAATTGCTTGAGACTGAAGAGACGCTCTTCAAAAAACTTCATCCCAAGTCTCAAATAGCCTCAGAATCAAGTTCTAAAACGTTGGTCGGCGGTGTGCCAATGCCATGGATGACTCGTTTGCCCGGCGCATTTCCGATCCATGTTCGCCAAGCGCATGGCGCAATCTTTAATGATGTTGATGACATCGAATACATCGACTTTTGTCTTGGCGACACCGGCTCAATGACGGGTCATGGGGTTAATGAAATTACCGAGGCAATTGCTGCGCAAATGAAAATTGGTTCTACGACTATGTTGCCTACGCACGATGCGACTTGGGTTGGCGATGAACTCACACGGCGATTTGGTCTACCTAAATGGCAATTCGCCGTAAGTGCAACCGACGCCAATCGATTCGCGTTGCGCATTGCAAGACATCTCACTAATCGTCCGAAAGTTTTGGTGCACGACTGGTGTTATCACGGCACAGTTGATGAAACGCTTGTTATCGCAAACGAAAGCGGCCAAACCATCTCTCGGCCAGGGGCAATAGGCCCGCAGATCGACCCAGCACTGACCACGCGCGTCGTACCTTTCAACGATCTAGCCGTGCTCGAAAAACAACTCGCACATCGCGATGTTGCATGCATGCTGATTGAACCTGCGCTGACCAATATCGGTATCGTGCTACCAGAACCTGGATACTTGGCAGGTGTACGCGAATTGACATCGAAATACGGCACTTTGTTAATTATTGATGAGACGCACACGATCTGCGCTGGTAGCGGCGGATGTACGAAACTTTGGAACCTCAAACCCGACATTTTTGTAATTGGCAAAAGCATAGGTGGCGGATTTCCCGTTGCTGCCTATGGGCTTACGGATGAACTTGCGACGCAATTGAACAAGAAAATATTTGACCATGATGTAGACGTATCTGGCATAGGGGGAACGCTCGCAGGAAGCGCCTTAGCACTGGCCTCAATAAGGGCAACACTAAGCCACTGTCTATTGCCTGAGCAGTTTGAGAAAACAATTGAGTTGGCTTCGCGATGGGCCGGTGGGGTCGAGAAGTCTTTCAAAAAGTATGAACTCGATTGGAGTGTTCAACAATTGGGTTGTCGTGCCGAATATTGGTTTTGTGAGCCACCAAAAAACGGTGCCCAAGCTGCTGCTGCTTCAGACCCGCAACTCGAGACTTTCATGCATCTTTGGGCACTCAATCGCGGAGTTTTGCTGACGCCGTTTCACAACATGGCTCTAATGTCACCGTTTCATACGTTGCAAGATGTAGACGCGCACACGACCGTATTCAGCACCGCCCTAGAAGCATTGTTGAACTAGCAATTCATGACAATTCAACAATTTTTGTTTATTGCCGTGATTGTGCTGGGTGCGTCGACCATTCAGGCGTTATTTGGTTTTGGCTTTGGGTTGATATCGGTACCTCTGATGATCTTTTTCGTAGACCTTCCGACAGCAGTTGTAACAGCAACAGCAGTTTCTACTGTGAGCTGTGCGGTTCAGTGGTGGGAGTCTCGCGCAGTTCAAGCCCGTGAGATGACGCAACGACTTGTTTGCTCGGCACTCATTGGAATGCCGTTTGGATTGTGGCTTCTTTTAAACCTCGACGCACGTGTGATGAAAGCCATTCTCGGAGTCGTCGTGCTGATAGGGGTGTTCTTGAGTATCAAAGGTTTTGATTTGCAACAACTGCCAAAGTCTTTCGACTATGCGATGGGAGTTGTTTCTGGTGTGTTGTCGACGGCGACTTCGACGAATGGACCACCACTCGTATTTCTTCTTCACGCACGACACTTCTCACCCCAAGATTTTAGAGCGGTCTTAAATCGAGTTTTTACGTTCCTAAATTTTCTCACTTTGGTTATTTTTGCGTTTGCTGGCAAGTTGACAGCCGATGCATTACGACTCGCTCTATTTTCTATACCTGTTATGGGAATAGGTGTTTTTCTCGGTACTCGTCTGCGCACGCGAATTAATCCTGAACATTTCAGAAATCTGGTCATCGGCCTGCTGACGCTGAGCGGACTGAGTGCCATCACCAACGCAATATTTAGTTAAATAATTAAGTTTGAGTGTTACCTGCCAAACCATTCAAGCCATTGTTCTTGTGACTGAGTTTTAAACACATGGTTCGTCGCGACTACATCGCCAAGATTGCTAGATGGCAAGGCCGAGTATTGATGGCCAGGGCACACCAAGGTATCTGTCGGAAGTTTTGCAAGTGTTTGCAAACTGGCATACATTTCACCCGGATTACTACCAGGCAAATCTGTTCTTCCGCAGCCTTCAAGAAAAAGTGTGTCACCAGCAACTAGACGCTGCTCAACTAAAAAGCATTGACTTCCTGGAGTGTGTCCAGGTGTGTGAACAAAAGTTATTTCAATGTCTCCGACAAACATTTTGTCGCCACCCGAATGCTTGACCAAATCACCATCTGAAATACCAGTCGTGCGAGTCACCCAATTGGCTTCATTTTCGTTGACATGTATCGGCACAGTTTGCAATTCAAGTAACGCTGCAACACCTTCGATGTTCATGCCCATCATTGAACCACCAACGTGATCCGGGTGGTAGTGCGTAGCGAGGACCCCAGTCAATTTCATATCGTCATTGGCGACAATTTGTAACAGATCATTGACTGCATAGGCAGGGTCAACAACTACACATTCACGAGTACGCCTATCACCAATCAGATAAACGAAGTTAACCATCTGATTGGCAAGATGATCAGAGACTGCGAAATCAAGTCCGGAGAGCAATTGTCGAAAATAGAGCCGATCTGGTGACATGTTCTCGATTGTTGAATTCACACTTTATAGATTAGCGATCTAGTCTGAGCCTGTGAGTCTTCACAACAAAGAATTGCGTTACGGCATAATCGGCACAGGAATGATGGGTCGAGAGCACATTCGCAATTTGCTAGCGATCGATAATTGCAGAGTCGTTGCATTCAGTGATTCTCACGCACCGAGTCGCGCAAGTGCTTCTGAACTAATCAAAGATGCGCAGCAATTCTCGCATCATCAAGAAATGCTTTCGACACAAGATCTCGATGTAATTGTTATCGCAACGCCAAATCATACGCACCTGAGCATTCTTAAAGATGTTTTAGACACGGGGTTACACGTTTTGGTCGAGAAACCACTGTGCACTACCGTCAACGATTGCAAATTAGCCATCGAGCACGAAACACAAACGCGACGCGCCGGCAGAGTGGTTTGGGTTGGCCTTGAATATCGCTATATGGCACCGACCAGAAGACTGCTCAGTGAAGTCACCTTAGGCACCTGTGGCAAGGTGCAAATGGTTGCAATACGCGAACATCGGTTTCCTTTTCTCGAGAAGGTTGAGCACTGGAACCGCTTCACTTCGAATACAGGTGGCACCCTTGTCGAAAAGTGCTGTCACTTTTTTGATGTGATGGGTTTAATCGCAAATTCTCATGCTGTTCGTGTGTATGCCTCGGGCAACCAAGATGTCAACCATCTCGATGAAATTTACGATGGCAGAAGTGCAGATATTTTGGATAACGCATTCGTAATTGTCGATTATCAAAATGGCGTGCGCGGGATGCTTGATCTCTCTATGTTTGCCGAGGGTTCTAAAAATGAGCAAGAGATTTCTGTGGTGGGTAGTACCGCAAAAATTGAAGCATTAATCACAGAATCAAAAGTGCGGATTGGTTCGCGGGAAAAAGGATCAAATGGCGTTGAAGAAATTCAGGTCAACCAACCACACGGGGTCGTGGCTGGGTTTCACGCTGGTGCTTCATATCTTGAGCATCTCGCAATGCAACAGGCTATTCGTAATGGATTGCCACCTGAAGTAACACTGCGTGACGGGCTTAACTCGGTTCTGATCGGGCAGGCTGCACACTTGAGCATTGCAGAAAGACGTGCAGTAGAGATTTCTGAAATTGTTTAGATTCGACGATTAAACAACAAGTGTTAATCCACCATCAACCACGAATATTTGACCGGTTGCATATTTATTTCGGATCAGAGCAATAGTGGCCTCGCCACAATCTTGAGGTGTTGCAGAGCGTTTAAGCGGGGCAACGCGAGAAACATTGTCGTGTTGCGCTTGCCAGTCGCGTGTCCACGGGGTCTCGACTAGTCCGGGTGCGACAGCGTTAACCCGCACAGGGCCACAAGATTTTGCCAACAGAACTGTCATATGGTTTAGTGCAGCCTTCGTCATTGCATAGGCGATGGAACTTCCAACAGGTCTGACTCCGGCGATTGATGTGATGTTTACAACATTTCCATCAGCACTTTTTTTGAGGTGTGGCATCGCAGCCTTTGTTAACCACCATGTACCAAAGACGTTGACGTCAAATGTTTTCTCGAAGATTTCGTCGGTCAAAGAATCCAAGTCATGATGTGCCACCAGAGTCGTCCAACCCGCATTATTGATCAAGATATCCAAATGACCAAAACTATTCAGGGTCGTGTCGATAAGTGTCTGGCAGGCGGCTCGATCGCTTATATCGGCTTGAACATATAGCGACTTGCCCGGCAATGTGTTGGCAACTTGCTTACCCGCATCAACTGAGTTTGCTGAGTTGACTACGACAGTCGCCCCGAGATCGCTTAATCGCCGCGCGATTTCTTCGCCTATGCCTGATGATGAGCCGGTTACTATCGCAACTTTGCCAGCCAATTCGTTGTTTGGTGCTTCAGCCATTTTTACGTGCTCCTTGATCTGTTCTAAATAAAAGCTTCGAGAATTTTTGACCTTAATCTGTCTGGTTTGCCAGTTTTATGCTCGCGTTTATCCATACTGCTTGAAAGTCTGAGTAGTCCGTTAATCCCAAAATAGCGCAAAGGCTCTGCCTCCCATTTGCGCGATGGGTGATTAACCCAGGCCAGTTTTGTCAACGGATGTCTGTCGCCAGTGATTAGATGAGCAAGTGTTCGAGCCGCCAGATTGGTTGCAGCAACTCCGTCACCGACGTATCCACCCAGTGATGCAATTCCAGATTGCGGATCAAGGTTCACCGAGGGTGTCCAATTTCGTGGCACACCAAGAGGTCCACCCCAACGATGAGTGATTTCAAGATCTTTCGTAACCGGAAAAATCTCGTGCATTGACGAAGTAATTAGCCGATGTATTTCGACATGGTTGTCGTACTTGGGTTTCACCCTTGAACCAAAGTGATACGGGGCACCTCTTCCACCAAAAGCAATTCGACCATCGCTAGTTATTTGCGAATAAATGATCATGTTGCGAGCATCGTGATAGGTCTCTCGGTTGTGCCAACCGATTTGATCGCGTTGCAACTTCGTCAGTGGCTCTGTGGCGACCATATACGAATAAAGCGGGGCGAAAGTACGACGATGGCGCCTTATCTGCGATGTAAAACCTTCAGTCGCACGAACAATGACATCGGCACTTACTTGAATATCTTTAATCTTCAATGTGCGAGGACTTATCTCAATGACACGAGAATTCTCATATATTTTTACTCCCATTCGTTCGACCACATCTGCGAGTCCCGAAACTAATTTGGCTGGATGAATTACGGCGCAATGTGGCGTATAACTAGACGCGAGTAACCCTCGAATATTGATCTTGGCTAGCGACTCTTCGGGTGTAAGCATTCGCGAATCGCCTTCGTCGAAACCATAATCGTGCAGTTGTTTGACATCATCAATGACCCGGTTGCGTTGAACGGCGTTAGTGGCACCGTGTATCGTGCCGCCGCGGTGATAGTCACAGTTGATTTTTTCTAAGGTAATGACTTGCTCGATTTCGTCGAGTGTTGCAAAGCTCTGTTTGTACATTTCGATCGCTTGTTGCCGATTGTGCTGATGCTCGATTTCCGAAAGGGTCATTGGCAGAAACCCGCTGCACCAACCGCCATTACGACCACTCGCGCCGAACCCGACTTGGTTCGCCTCGACGACGGCGATTCGGGCATCAGCCTGTAATTGCTTCAGGTAGTAGGCAGTCCACAGACCGCTATAACCAGCGCCGACGATTGCGATGTCAACATCAAGGTTTGAATCTACGGAACTTCGACCAACTAACGAACTCGGTATCGACTCTTGCCAATACGAGTTCACGCCATCGCGCTCCATAATTGTCGTAGTTCTGGTTCGGGGTCGCTCAAAACTTCAGTTTCAATATCGACTTTTAAAGTATTGCGTTTCGTAGATTCATACTGCGGCCATGAGACGACACCATTGTGTGCATACGATAAAAGTTCACCCGAAATCCGATCGGCAATCGGAACGCGTGCCAAACCGTCACCAGTCAAAATTTCAACTCGTGGTGCATTTAAGTTGTGAAAGACGAACGGGATATCCAATCCATGGCATGATCCAAAGGCGCCATCAAAAACGGGCGATGCCCAGGTGAACCAATACATCCATGTGGGATTGCTGGTTGCACCACGCGTTTCGCAAAGTTTCCACGCGGGAGCTCTAAAGCTTTCATCGGTCTGAAAGGCAGCGACCATTTCAGGTGCAGAGTGATTTTTGCGATGGCGGGCGTAGATGTCCCAAACTTTTTGCGCATCAGGTGCGAAGGTCTTCTCGTAATAACCAAGTGCGGCGGCATTATCAAGTGTCGCTGAGTCAGGATGGAGTACTGACCACAGGCGATTCTCATCATGATTCGTACCCACTACAAGTGGGATGCCTGAGTTTGCCGATGCAGCGTAGACATCTTCGGGCAAGCCTTCGCCTCCACGAGTGGGTGAAAACACAGAAATGTAATTCTCAACGTCAACAAATAGTGGAGCAGTGGCTTCAATCATCTGCTGCACTGAGAGCTTTTGTAAGTCAGAAATCGATTTGCAATTTGCGAGATTTAGATATTGCTCAAGCGCACTCTTCGCATCTTTCTTAGTTCGAAGTTGGAGAAGTGACGGACTCATCGCCCACGCTCGCTTGACGAGCCCAGTGGCTAACGGCGACGCCGTCAACGCAACAACACTGCTGCCTCCCGCCGATTCACCAAATATCGTCACATTATTCGGGTCACCACCAAAGGATTCGATGTTTCGGTTTACCCATCTCAATGCACTGATCTGGTCGAGAGTGCCAAGATTGTTATCACCAAGAAAGCCAAATGGTCCAAGTCGATAATTAATGCTGACCACCACCACATCACCACGATTGACAAGCGATGCACCGTTATACCAACTTGTTGCCGCCGTGCCGTTTGTGTATGCACCGCCATGAATCCAGAATAAAACTGGCTTCAAATTGCCTTTCGAATCATCGGCAAACTGACTCTTCGACCAAATGTTTAAGTAGAGACAATTTTCATCAACAGGTATTGACTTTGTGTCAAGAATTTCTTCCATGAAACCGGGGGCTTGTGGTGATTGTGGTCCAAAGGCTTTCGCCTCAACATCGTGGGTATAACTAATGATGTCTATAGGTTTTTCAAAACGATTTGCTGTCGCAAACTGAATACCAAGAAATTCAATCAAACCTGAGCCGAGATCGTTGCCCTTGAAAGTACCCGATGTATTTGAGACGGTTGCCATACCCCTAGGTTAATCAGGCTTAACTACGATGTGGCTATGGGTCGCTTGAGATTAGTTGACAAGAGAGGTGATCTGCTCGCAAGTTTTTGGCTATGGTTCTCGTCAAATGCGGCAATTGGTCCCAAGTCGCGTCGTGGTAAAAAGTTTGGCAAGTTCGGTTCGGGCTCGATTATCTTGTTTCCGACAACAACAATTTTCAACGAAAATTATATTCATATCGGCAACGACACAATGATCGGTGAACATGTTGCACTGTCTGCGGGGATGATGCCCGGACAAAAATGTCTCACGAATCCAGTTGTAAAGATCGGAGATCGGTGTCTTATTGGTCGTGGTTCGGGAATTGTCGGACATCTCTCGATAGATATCGGTGATGATGTTTGGACTGGACATCATGTTTACATCACTGATCAAAGTCACGGCTACTCGGATATTTCAAGACCAATTTCCCAGCAGTCGCAACCTGAAAGTGCCGTGTCGATTGGTGAGGGATCATGGCTTGGCCATGGCGTGGTTGTGCTGCCTGGTGCGAAAATCGGAAAGCACGTCGCGGTCGGAGCGAACTCGGTAGTTACCGGAGAATTGCCGGATTATTGCGTCGCTGTCGGTTCACCCGCTCGAATCATCAAGCAATACTCGCAGAAGGACGGCTGGATCAAATTAGATAGAGAGATCTAACGGTGGCTTGCAATTTGACATTTCGTTCTCGGCAGCAAAAGTTGCAATTTTTTCGCTAATCGGCAAACCCTTGACTGGTGTTTCTGAAAACTGCAAGTTGATTCCGCTTCTGAGATCATCAGCAAACGAACGTCGATCAGCAATATAGATTTCATAATCATCAAGCCATAAACCAACAATCGCAATGCCCTTGGCGTCTTTGGGTAAATTAGCTCGGAACTCTTTTACAAAAGACTCAATTGTGTCCGTGGCCTTATCTACTATCGTCGCACGTTGGGCTGTTGCATCAATCCCAAGATCGTCAACAATTCTGTAATCAGCCAAAGCGATGCGTTGTTGCTCGGAGACGAGGCAGCGTGCTTGTGCGTTTCGGGCCCAATCTTGGTCCTCAAATCTGTTTACGGCCTGTTTTGATGCGAAGAACAATCCATAGACCCACATCGCGCAAATTAAAGCAACCACCACGGTCAACATTCCTCGAACGAAAAATTTCATGAACTAGAAGGCTAGGCGACTAAAGCAAAATGCTAGAAATATATGGTGGAAACTGATGTAGCAGATGTCTCAGACAAAGCTATAAAAAATGTAAATGCCGATTCACGACTCGTAGAAGCCTTGCAATTGATTCGTGCCATCGTCAAGTTTCACCCTCGTCTTTTCATTATCGCGGTTACTGGGGCCGCTGTGTTTGCAGTTTGCACGGTTGGGTCGTCAATCGGTGTTCGGTGGATGGTCGACCGCGTCATCTTGGTGAGGTTTGAGCAGGGACGACTCGATGCTTCAGCGATGCTCATCGGTGCATTCTTGGTTATTGGCGTCGGGTTGTTGAGGGCCGCAGGAGTAATCGTTCGACGTAGTTATGCAGGACGAACCGAATGGCGCACCGCAGAATCTATAACTAACAAGGTCATCGACAAAGTCGTAGCTCAGCCGATCGCATGGCATCGTAAGCGGATGACTGGTGACATCGTTGCTCGCTGCGGAGTCGACTCAGACGCCAGTGTCTCGATTCTCGCACCGTTACCCTTCGCCTCTTCAGTATTGGTGATGATGCTGGTTTCCTCTGCGTGGATGCTTTCTGTAGATATACAACTTGGTGTTCTGGCGATCATCGTGTTTCCTGTATTGCTGACGTTAAATATCGGTTATCAAAAACGAATCGACCGCTTCTATGCACTTGCTCAGGATGAACTCGGTGCGTTGTCTGAGGCAGTTCACGAAAGTTTTGACGGAGTGATGGTCGTCAAATCTTTTGGTGCTGAACATCGTGAAACAGAACGGCTAGCGCTGATAACTTCGCGATTGAGAAATGCCCGCATAGCGGCAGTGTCAGTGCGCTCAATGTTTGAAGCGGCAATTGATGCGATTCCGTCCTTGATAAACATTCTGCTGATTGTTTTGGGAGCGTTCCGCGTCAAGGATGGCGCAATGAGCATCGGTGATCTGACGAGTTTCATTTATCTGTTTACGCTCCTGGTTTTTCCGTTAAGAATTATCGGATACCTTTTTTCAGAAATACCACACTCGGTTGCGGGATGGCGACGAGTCCGTGAAGTGATGGATGAACCGATCGGACAAGATCCAAAAGAGGCAATTCAGATCCCCAAAGCAGGTGTGGCTCTAAGTTGCACAAATGTTAACTATGCCCACGTCGCAGATAACCCTGTACTGACTGACTTATCGTTAGAAATTTTGAGCGGCAAAACAGTTGCAATCGTCGGAGCGACAGGATGCGGCAAGACAACTTTGTTGCATTTATTGAGTGGCCTTATCGAGTGTGACTCAGGGACTATTTCAGTGCAACCAGGTGGGGTAGGGCTTGTGTTTCAGGAAGCCTTTTTATTTGCCGAGAGTCTGAGATACAACATCACTCTTGATTCGCCGGTCTCCGACGAACAAGTGAAACAATCGTTGCGAATCGCCGAATGCCTGGGTTTCATCGGCGACCTCGCGAATGGTTTAGAGACAATGCTGGGTGAGCGCGGTGTCAGCTTAAGTGGTGGTCAGCGCCAGCGAATCGCATTGGCCAGGGCGATTGCTCACAATCGATCCGTACTGCTGCTTGATGACACGACTTCGGCGCTTGATCCAAGCACAGAGGCACGTGTAGTCACCAACCTTCGAGAAATGGCGATGACCGTTATGACTAAAACGACCGTTGTAATCGTCGCTTCTAGACCTTCGACTATCGCACTCGCTGACGAAGTTTTATATATGCGCGACGGAAAGATAGCCGATCATGCGCCTCACGATGTTTTGTATTCGCGCAACAGTGACTATCGAGAATTAATAGACGCGTTTGAACACGATCGCCATGAATGAACCTTTAGGGCGCTTCGGCACAGCCAAGACGATCTCTCGTGGAGTAGGCATTGCACCTGATCTCGGGAAAGGTCTCGCGATAACTTTTCTTCTCGCCGTGATTGGATCATTAGCGAGAGTCGCGGTGCCGATTTTGATTCAGCAAAGTATTGATAATGGTCTTCAGCCCGGAAATGTGCGAGTCGGTTACATCTGTGGTCTAGGTGCAGTCGCAGCCGTGGCCGTCGTTTCGACAGCATGGGCGCTGAGAACTGCAGTGTTAAGACTCGGGATCAGCGCTGAACAAGGCTTATACACAATAAGAGTCAAACTTTACGATCACATTCACCGACTTAGTTTGGCTGATCACAATGAAGAACGTCGTGGAGCTCTTGTCTCGCGGGTCACGAGTGATATCGAAACTCTCACGTTGTTTTTTTCTTGGGGCGCCTTGGTTTGGTTGCTAGATGGATCACTAATGGTGGTGGTGGCGTGCGTGATGCTTTCGTACGATTGGATATTGGCATTAGTCGCTTTCAGCGTTTCAGCGCCATTGTTTTTTGTCCTCAGATCACTTCAAAAACGCCTTGTTGGCGCTTACGACTTGGCCCGTCAGAACAATGCCGATTTGCTCGGTTCTGTGAGCGAACTCATATCTGGCACCGAGACTTTGCGCGCGTATAACGCCCATGAGCCAATGGTCGCACGAACAAAAAAGACAGTGAAGATTCGCTCTGAGTCTCAGGTCAGAGCCGGTGTCATCGGAGCATTCTTGTTTCCGTCTGGAGAGGTATTTGCTGTTTTCACAATCGTGGCGATCGTTGTTGTCGGCGTCCTACGCGGTGTGGGTGGTGGACTATCTGCTGGCGCGATGGTCGGCTTTCTATTTTTGACGTATCGATTTCTAGAGCCGATTGCCGAGTTCACCGAAGTCGTTGATCAAACACAAACAGCGGTAGCAGGGTTGCGCAGAGTTCTCAGCGTGCTGGATACCCCGACTGGTCCACCTGCGGCAACAAACCCTGTCGCGATACCAAAAGGCCCGATCAGTATCGAATTTCGCGATTTAAGTTTTGCGTACGGCTCTCGGCTCGATTCGCAAGATGATGATTTGCCTGTTCTGCGAAATATTTCGTTGTTGATTCCGGCACGACAGCACATTGCACTTGTTGGATCCTCTGGCTCTGGAAAGACGACACTTGCGAGATTGATCTCGCGTTTGGCAGATCCGACCATCGGCAGTGTGTTGTTGTCTGGTGTAAATCTGCGTGATATCAATAATGATGATCTCAGACAACGTTTGGTCGTAGTTCCACAAGAGCCGTTTTTGTTTGCCGAAACAATTTCGTACAATTTATTGTTTGCTCGCCCAGGAGCGACTCAAGACGATTTAACTTTGGCCATTGATCGGCTTGAACTGACCGAATGGCTCAAATCTTTGCCGATGGGTCTTGAGACTCATGTAGGTCAACGTGGCTCTTCACTTTCGGCAGGCGAGCGACAGTTGGTTGCCTTGGCGAGAGCGTCGCTTACGAACCCTGATGTTCTTGTTTTGGATGAGGCAACGTCAGCAGTTGATGCTCTGACAGAGGTGCAATTATCACGGGCGCTTCAGGCTATTTCAACTGGCCGAACGACGGTTTCAATTGCCCACCGATTGTCAACTGCTTCTCGCGCTGATCGAATTTTAGTTCTTGAGCACGGAGTGATAGTCGAGGATGGATCACACAACGAGCTGGTGAATCGCAACGGACAGTACTCTAAATTATACGAACAGTGGCTTTCGTCGACATCTAGCCCAACAAGATCGTGAGCTTTGATCGTGATGCAAAAATTGTTTAAGCGAAAATCAAGATCGCTCTACTCAATTGCGATCTCAATAGTTGTCCTTTCGTCATCTTGTTCACAAAATGCGGAGATAGACGCCGTCTGTGATTTAGCAGATAGCTGGAACCTCGCCAGTACGGGTTTTGCGCAGGTTAGTGCAGATTTTGAGACTACGAGTCCTGGGCGGTTGCGTGTCGTTTTTAGTGACTTGGTAACGACACTAAGCGCAATGGCTGAAGTCGCTCCGGTACAAATTCTTGAATCAGTTGAGAAACTTGAAGAAACTTATAGATCATTTTCATCGGCACTCGAGGCAATTGATTGGCGAGGCGGCATGATCGCCAAAGACGCGGCCGCTACTAGTGCGGCAGTGCGACTCGCGAGCGACGAAATCGAAATTGCTCAAACTAGTCTTGGCGAATTTATTGATAGCGAGTGTCAAGTTACGATCGAAAACATAATCAATAACCTTCCGAGTGTTGGTACCACGCTTCCAGACCCTGTCATTCAAGACGAAACCATAGAGTTGCCTGATACAACTCAAGATAATTATCAGAGTGTTGTGTCGTCGTTTGGATTTTTAGTTGTTGAGAGATTCGGTGTTGCAATAACCAATGAGCAAGCGCTTTGTATTGGCACAAGCCTGATCGCCAAAAATATAACTAACAGTCCTCAGTTAGACGCAAATTATTGGAGTCTTGTCCAAATTGCATTCGATGAATGTTTGATAAATATTGATGTCGCAGATTTCTTATCGAAGTAGGTGTGCATCCTTTTGCTAGAGTAAGGCAATGGAACTTTTATTGTTGCGTCATGCCCAACCGTTATGGATAGATAACGGGTTGTGTGTTGACAATCCACCGCTGACAACGCTTGGGCAACGACAGGCTGAGGCGTTGGGTAAGCGCATGGCGCATGAACATCTTGACCACATATATGTATCTCCACTGTTGCGAACGCGTCAGACCGCTGCACCAATACTGAGAGAACTCAAGCGAGATGAAGTTATTGAGCCGTGGCTCGAAGAAATTCGTAGTCCAATTTGGCACGGCTCCCCAGGTGAACGTGCCGCAAAAGCATATGAAGAAGAGCGTGCTCGACCTGGCAGAGAGCGTTGGCATGGGCTAGAAGGCGGAGAGCCAGTCAAAGACTTTATTGCACGCATCCATGCCGGTGCAGAGAAGTTTCTTGGCGATCGCGGTATCTACCGAATCGAACACGAACTTCCGATTTGGCATATAGAAAAGCCTGGCGAACGAATCGCCTGCGTTGCCCATGCTGGCACCAATAGCGCTGTAATTTGTCATCTGTTGGGACTATCACCAACGCCATGGGAGTGGGAACGATTCGTTTTAGGTCATGCCTCAATTTCACGACTTGAGGCTCTGAAAATAGGCGATGGTTATGTTTTCGCTCTTTCCCCTCTATCAGACCTTGAGCACATTGCCCGCGAAGATCGAACTAACTAAGTCAAAGGTGGCGGAGGATCTCACCTCTCCGCCACCCGATAATCGAGCCTGCTATTACGGTTGTGGGAGCACATCCGTAACATCACAAGCATCGACAGCTTTGACAATTGGATACGGACTAACTGCCGCGCCACCCTTTGGATGAACTTCAAAGTGCAAGTGCGGCGAACCAGCGTGACCGGTTGCGCCCATGTAGCCGACAATCTGACCGGCTTTGACCACCGAACCAACTGCGATTCCTGGCGCAAATGAATCAAGATGCGCGTAGAAAAAATATGTCCCATCACTGGCTGTCAGTCGAAGTGCGTTACCGCTGAGCACCGCTTCAGCGCCATACATTCTCGTGACAGTGCCATCGACAACTGCATAGAGGGCGAGACCTTTGACGCCCATAATGTCAACACCTTCGTGCTGTCTTCCGCCTGGTCGTGCTTGTAGCCAAGTATCAGTGAAACTGCAACGACCTTGCACAGGGAAGACATTTATTTGAGGGATACCGAGAGTCGCAAGATCAGGAAGAACACCAAGAGCTACTGCAGTTGGTAAATCAACTGCCGATGTTACTTTGAGGCCACGATTCGCTTGAAATGTAGCTATAGCAATCGAAGTTGCTACTCCAAAAATTGCGTCGGCTCCACCCTTGACTTCTATCGAATTTGCGATGAGTTTTTCTTGCACTAAGCGAACTGCATCACTTTTTTGACCACGAGTCGGAAGAGTGTTGATGGTCAACATTCCTTCAGTTGTTGCTACTGCAGGTGAAGCGCCTGTTGCAGCGGCGCTGACAACTGGCTGAGAAATTACTTTGACTTCAGCAGCTTTTGCAACTGCTGTTTCAGCAATCAATCCGAGTGCAGCGGCAGTTGGTATATCTAACACCTGGGTAATCGGCAAAGACTTCGCTGATTGAAACTTTGCGATCGCAATTTTGGTCGCTAGACCAAACACACCATCGGCACCACCTTTTACCGGCACGCCATTATTTGCGAGGGCTTGTTGAAGCGACCAAACCTCTTCGCTCTTAGTGCCCACTACAGGTAGTGCATTCGGGTCAAGTTGTTTGGGCGCTATCAGCCCAAGAAACTTGGCAGTTCTTTCGTCCATTCTGCCTGTGGCTTTGAATCCAACAATGCGTTGGAAACTCTTCAGTGTGTTTCGAGTCGTAGTTGAAAATACGCCATCCGCACCACCTTTAAGTGTGAAGCCCCGTGAAATGAGCGCCTGTTGCAATTGGATTACTGCGGCTCCTGAGTCACCTAGAACAGGCAATGAATCAGTTGCCGCATTGGCAGAAGTAGTGGCCATGGCGATGCTGAGAACTGATCCAGCGACTACCGAGATAACAGTTTTAAAAACCCAACCTGTGTTGCGTAACATATGTGCTCCCTTGTGAGATCGGACCTCTTGCGAGTTCCGTTTAAGGGATCGGCACTAGACCGTGAAACTTGAGAAATTTCTCACTCAAAATGGGTTAATCACCACTCAGCGTGATGTTTTTATGTCAATGGCTACAAAATTGCTTAAAACAGCCTTTCGTACAGCTACTTAAAGTGCTGAAGTGAGCACAATTACAATGGCAACTGAACCAATTTGCTCAATTTGGGTACTATTTTCCACTGAGCGAGCATTTCCAGGTAGCGATCGATCTCTAGCTCGTCTGGGTGAGCACCCGTTTTTACGGCTCTAATCATCAAATTTCTGGCTGTATGACCATCACCTATAAATTCAATAATTTCAGTTCTATAGCCCTTCAACCTGAGAATTTGTGCCCTCAAAGCGTCCGTCAAAATATCGCCTAAGCGCTCTTTAAGAATTCCGTGCTTGGTGATTGTCGACCATGGCTCAGGGATATCGGATAACTGCATTTGAAGGTCATGATGACAACACGGTGCTATCAGCAGCAACTTTGAGTCGTTATTGATGGCCCAGGCTATTGCGTCGTCGGTTGCTGTATCGCAAGCGTGCAGCGCAATCGTAATATCAGCGGGCGAGACGTCAGTTTCTGAGATCTTCTCGGCTCGAAACTCAATTGACTCCGCAATCCCAAGGCGATCAGCGATAGCGGTGTTGTGAACTCTTGATTGCTCACGCTGGTCAATACCGATCACTTTGATTTTGTGATACTTATCTGTTAAATACTGGTGAGCGGCAAATGTCAAATAAGCATTGCCACATCCATGATCAACGATAGAAATCGGCTTTTCTTTACCAACTGAGATGTGCCCCGATTCGATCGCACTGCTCAATGTTGGTGCAAGAATCCGGAGGAACTCTTCAACCTGTAAATATTTGTCTTGCTTAGTTGGTTTGATTCGACCCTGTGCGTCGGATATTCCGACTTCTCGCAAAAACGGGTCACTCGGATCAAGCAGTCGCGTCTTTTGCTTGTCATGCGATAAGACTTGGGGTTTATTTGACTGCTCGACAAATACCTGAGCATCACCTTTTTTAGTAATTCTGATAGTCATCGTTTGCGAAGTATTCTCGATGAGAATATTTGCGAAACCCGAGTTCATTAATTTGTGCAGATTTTCTGACCCGAAATCATGATTCGCAGTTTTCGAACTTGATCCTGAAACTTCAATGAATTGCAATTTCATGTCGTTTTTAAGTTTGATGGGTCGAATTTCAATTTTTTCGGCATCAGGCAACATGTTTCTTCGACGACCCGAAAAGACCGCTCGCACAAAAGTATCCGAGTTATTGATTAAAGCGAACGCCTCGGCAGTTGCAACTTCGAACTCGATTGGCATAGATTCTCTCGCTTTTTAGATTGTTATTCGTCGGCGTTGATTACATCGCCAGCCCGTTGATGTACGACGATAGGTATCGACTCCGCGAACCAGATCAATTACTGGCTTAGAACCAGCCTTACTATGACGCCTTTCAATGGTCATGTTGCCGTGGGCTGTTCCATTTCCTTCATCTGCAAAAAATGCAGTGACCAGTGGGACTTCAATAATCAATTCACTTGCCGAAAACTGATCTGAGAAACTTTGACGAATTTGCTCGGAAGTAGTCAAAGAGTTCGTACTATCCAGGCTTATCACGGCATCATCAGTGAAATAACGCATCACCGCATCAACATCAGAGCGACTTAGAGCGTCCGAATACAAAGTGACCAACTGCCTCAAATCAAAATCTGTTGCCAACGATGCTGGCCTCGGACCATCGTCATCACCTTGTTTAGTTGAACCATTGGATGTTTTGGACAACCGTCGAGAATCTCGAATATCGTCGGGCGATAAGCCGGTCTCGGCTGCCGCAAGTTGTCGCATTAAGCGAATAAATTCTTTTCGCTTGAGAACTCCCTCGTGCGCGGCATATTGCACGGCAAGTCCGTCTATCAATCCCGAGATGCGAGTTGCAGATTCGCGGGGATGAACACAGTGAAATTCACCAGATTCGTTTCCGGCTCGAAGTACCTTCTCGAACACAGCAATTGACTGAGCGTCGAGCTCTTGACTGATCGGTTTCATTTTTGGGTTTCTTAAAGCTTCACCCCACGCGTCAATCCATAACATCCACTCGACGTCGTCACTGCCTTCGGGCACGTAACTTTCAATCAGTCGCCATAATTTGGCTACAGCAGTAGGGGCCGATGCGCTGTCACGCTGCATATCAGCGAGATCCTTATTTGCATAGTGTTCAAATGCTGCAGCCAATAATTCTTCCTTGGATGC
>ERZ889217.326-NODE-326-length-30619-cov-37.216300_pt1 | contig 30619 bp, 25 predicted proteins | sample MGYA00521098_ERZ889217 | MGnify/ENA primary metagenome ERZ889217 (study PRJEB32303, sample SAMEA104408613) | aquatic metagenome | biome: Brackish water; feature: Pelagic; material: water | place: Baltic Sea | collected 2014-06-10T22:04:00 | depth 2,362 m ... | reverse complement strand
CGCCAACAAATCAACATCAAGAATGTCGTCGCTCACCCCCATTACGCTATTGGCTGGTTACACTTTTTAAACTTTGCGGGTGTAGCTCAATGGCTAGAGTCCGAGTTTTCCAAACTCGTTATGCGGGTTCGATCCCCGTCACCCGCTCCAATCAACAAACCTAAAGGCCGATAACGCGAAAATGTCATGACTTGGCATAGTTACAGCGCGGCCGAACTCGAGCGCGAATACACACCCGCATCGCGAGTTGAAAACATTCAGATGTATTTGGACGAATACGCCCACGCCGGCCAAGCCTCGCGCCAAAAAATAAGTCACGCCAAACTGCAATACGGCACTCATGACGACGCATGGCTGTGGCTCGCAGAAAACGCAACGTCGCAAAAGCTAATCGTCTTTGTGCACGGTGGGTTTTGGCGACGACTATCTGCCGACGACGGCACGTTTCTGACCCCGGGCTGGCACGACTTAGGTTTTAACGTCGCATCGATTAATTATTCGCTCTGCCCCGACGAGTCGCTGTCTACTCTCGTCAATCAAACATCACAAGCAATCGACTTTCTGTTAGAGCGATATGCGCCCGAAGAAATCACCCTGATCGGACACTCTGCCGGCGCACAACTTGTAGCGATGAAACTCTGCGACCCCAAATCGCCAAAGTTTGGCGGCGCAATCATGGTCTCTGGCATTTTCGACCTTGCACCAATCGTCAATACTTCGGTCAACGAAGCCGTCAAGCTGACAAGCCAAACAGCCCAATCACTCTCGCCGATCAATTTCATTGCCGATGCGCAAGACACGCCTATCGCGGTGATTTGGGGTGAAAACGAGACCGACGAATTCAAGCGACAATCGACAGACTTTGCCAACGCTTGGACATCAATCAAAAATCATTCGAGAGCAAAGCAGAAAGAGTTCGGCTCACGCAATCACTTCGACATTCTCTACGAACTGCTATCTCAAGATGTAATAGATTTACCGAGTGCGTAAAAACCCAAACGTTCTAGGCGTAGCTCTGATAATCATCAGTAGCATCGGTTTTGGGCTCGCACCAACGTTTGCAAAGTTCTCTTACGACAGTGGCGCAAATGCAGTGGGCACATTGCTCGCCCGCTTTGCGGTCGCCACATTGCTGATGCTGGTCGTTCGCGAGATTATTTCGCGTAAAAAACAGTCAACAAACCAACCAAAAGCCAAATGGCCACGACCAAAGCTGTTCGGGCAACTATTTTTGCTCGGCGCCCTCGGCTACTTCATTGCAACAATTCTCTACTTCACCGCAATCGAAAACATCGATAGCGGTCTTGCAATCACAATTTTTTACTGCAACCCAGTAATCGTGGTGTTGCTCTCATGGTGGCTGCTCGGCAACAAACCGAGCCCGATAATCGTTTGGTGTCTGATTTCAACCCTGATCGGCGTAGCGATTGCCGCCGGCCAAGTCGGCAATGCTGACGCAATCAGCGTGATTCTGGTCTTGATAGTCGCAGTCGAATATGCCTTCTACATGATCATCAGTTCAAAAGTTCTGCCAAAAGTTGATTTGCCAACCGGCGTAACAATTGTGATGTTCGGCGCAGCAACATCATTTGCGATTTATTCGATAGTCGCACCTGATTCTGTTTCTGTTGTCTTTCCGGGTTCTCTCGCAGGGTGGATAAGCGTGTTGATGATGGCAATTGTCGCAACGGTAATTCCGACTGCGACTTTGTATGCCGGCATGAACCTGATCGGCACAGGCAAAACTGCGATTATTCAAACATTCGAACCTGTCGCATCAATTGTTACTGGGGTCATCTTTCTCAGTGAGCCACTTACAATTCCGCGTGTAATCGGAGCAACGTTTGTGATCGGCGCAGTCGGCGCGCTTGCCACGGTTGAATCACGCAGCGCTGCGCGAATCATCCACCAGTAGTTTCCGCCGATACCGTTAAAGGTGATGTCAACATCACTTTGCGTTGTCGGCGATTTTGCATGGGATGTACTGATTCGCACAAACAACAACCTGCTCAAAGGCGGCGATTCATTCGGCGAAGTCATGCTCACCCCTGGGGGCAGTGCCGCCAACTTGGCAGTTTGGGCCAAGCGCTGTGGCCTCAACACTCGATTCATTGGCAAAATCGGCCGCGACCGTTTCGGTCAGCTTGCACGTGAAGATTTAGAAAAAGAAAAAATTGAACACCACTTCGTTGAAACCGATGCACACCTAACCGGCAGCGTCGCAGTTTTCGTCGACCAAACTGGCGAGCGCAGCATGGTTTCTGGTCACGGAGCAGACTTCTATCTAATTCCGTCCGAACTTCCGCGAAATGCGATCACCTCTTCGAATCACCTGCACCTCACCGCATGGAGTTTCTTCACAGACCCACCTCGCTCAGCGGCACGCATGGCGGCACAACTTGCACAGCAAAATAACTTGACAATTTCATTTGACCCCGCATCGTTTCAAATGATTCAAGAGATGGGTGTCGAACAATTCTTGTCGTGGACAAAAGACCTAGCGATCAATATTTTCTTTCCGAATTTTGACGAAGGTCGAGTTCTCACCGGTTGCGATGAACCAGAAGCAATCGTTCGTGCGCTCGCCAATATCTACACCGATGCGTTAATAATTTTAAAACTTGACGCTGACGGTGCTCTTGTCTTCGACGGCACTACTGCAACTGAGATCGCACCAGCAACCAACAACCTCGTCGATGCAACTGGCGCCGGAGACTCATTCGCAGGCGCCTTTCTTGCCCACTATCTCACGTCAAATTCGCCAGTCGAGGCTGCAAAATTTGCCACAAAAGTTGCAGCGTGGGTCATCGAACACTTGGGTGCGCGCCCCAAGGCCGACACTCGACTTCAACAGATTATTCAGTCGAAATAATTTCGCACTCGAGCGAAATCTAAAGTTATCCGCGTCGCGACTTGCGACGATTCGGATCATTATCAGTAGGTGGCTTGTTGGTCAGCGGCCCGATCTCGGCAATTATCGTGTCGATAGTTGGTCTTGGACCATCGACACGACTGTCGATCGCCACTCGCATCGCTGCCAGATGCTCGGGCGAAGTGCCGCAGCACCCACCAACAATTCGCACCCCTGCATCGACCGCCATAGTTGCATAACGTGCCATCAATTCAGGAGTTCCTGAATATTTAATTTCGACTCCTTCAAATCGCGGTATACCGCAATTGCCTTTCGTAATAATCGGCAGATGCGAGTGCGATGCTGTGGCCCCCATTTCAAGCGCCGTTACCAAAATGTCTGAGGCACCAACGCCACAATTTGCGCCCATCGCCACAGGCGCCACCGCGAGACCAGCAAATACTTCTGCCATGCCGTCAGGTTTGAGCCCCATCATCGTTCGACCGGCAGTGTCAAAACTGCAAGTCGCCGTATACGGCATTGAAATGTTTATTGCCGCTTGAGCAGCCGCTTGAACTTCTTCAATCGCCGACATCGTTTCAATCCACACAACGTCTGCGCCGCCGTCTTTTAGTCCACGAATCTGTTCTTCGAAACTTGCAACTGCAATTTCGTGTGTCAAGGCGCCAAGAGGTTCAAACAACTCACCTGTTGGCCCAACCGAGCCGGCAACCACCACTGGGCGCGAACACGAATCAGCAACACCCCGAGCGATTTCGGCGGCCCTCTTGGCAAGTTCATAGGTTCGAGCCTGAGCATTGTGCAATTTCAAACGATGACTGTTGCAACCAAAGGTGTTGGTCAAAATAATATCTGCGCCTGCATCTACAAATTGTTGGTGCAAACCAGCAACACGATCAGGGTGCGAATCTAACCAAAACTCTGGAGGCTCACCAGACGACAAGCCGAGTTCGAAATAATTTGTACCCGTTGCCCCATCGGCAAGAATGATTTTTTTCGTTGCGAGCAAGTCGCTTAACGATGTTCGCATCAGCGAATCAGCCCATCACCGTTCCAGAAGTTACGAGTGCCTGTCGCAATCGTGAAAAGGCACCAATGTTTATCTCTTTGCCCGATCGCGGACCAACATAGCGAATTGGTTCGTCGTCATGGTTTTTGCCAGCCTCAGCGGCTTCGATCAATAGCCGAATAAAAGTCGCCGCCAACGGAGCGTTCTTAAACTGGTTGCCGCTGGTGCCGCACGCCATGAAGAACCCGTCCAAACTTGAGCGATCGTAAATTGGCACCCAGTCGTCGGTTGCGTCATAAAGAGCGCCGATACCCGACGGCGAAACAGGAACACCAAAATTCGGCATGCGCCTTGCCAAACGCAACATCATCGTCTCCCAAATTTCAACAGTCGTTTCTTGGCGCCAATCATCTGCATCTTCAACCCAGTGCAACTCGTCGCAAGCCGGCTCGGTGCCACCCAAATTCAAAGTGCCGCCAGGGTGTGGTCTGAAATAAATACCTGTGTCAAGATCAGCAACTACTGGTGCATCATCTTCTAACTTGAAACCGTCTGGTGCCGGCGCCACATAAACCTCTTGACGTAACGGCCGATGGCGAATATTCATTTCAGCAGCAACACCAGCCATTCGATTGATTTTGCTCGCGTGTGGCCCTGCAGCGTTAATCACAATCGGAGCCTCAATTTTTTCTCCGCTTGCCAGAGTGACACCAGTGATTTTCTTGCCGTCGTTATCGATCGAAACAACTTCAGACTTAAACCTGGTTTCAGCACCATGATGTTTGGCCGCATACACATAATTATGTGCTGCCAACATCGGGTCGTCCATAAAGCCACTGAGCGGATCATAAAGACCGCTCAACTCGCCTACCGCATCATCGCCAAAGGCCGGATCGTCAATTTTTTTCGGCGGCCAATAACTTCCAGAATCAAGTGCCGGAAACTTTTTGCGCAATTGCTCTGCACTAAGCACTTCGTACGGAATGCCAATTTCGTCCCAAATTTGGCGAACCGCTTCTCCGCTATAACCTTCGGTGCGATAAACGAGATAGCCAGTGCGAATAAATTTCGCCATGCCATCTGGGTCGTTGACACCGAGATAGCCAGCCCAGTTCTCCCACATCGGTGCAGACTCCCAGGCCATTAACACTGCATCGAGCGTCGAATAACTAAAGCGAATGATCGCCGAGGATGCCGACGTTGAACCAGCGCCGGCGGCTGAACCTTTGTCGACGATGACTACTGAACGACCGGCTTTGGCGAGTTCAAAAGCAACCGCCCCGCCGATTACACCGGCACCGATTACGACTACATCTGTTTTCACTAACCAGCCATCACTTCGCGCTGCCAAACTGCCGTGTCGGCGACGCTATTGAAAGTGAACGAATGCAAACCAACAATGTTCAAACGCTTGGCATCTTTTGCCAAACCGGCCACAAGTTCTGTCGGGTCATAACCACCAGGCGAAAGCATCTTGATGATTGAGGTTTTGTTCTTGCTCAGATAACGCATCGACTGGCCAACTCCGACGCGAACGCCAAGAGTCATCAATCGAGTGCGATCGACAACACCTGGCACGCCAAGTTGGATCGGTATCTTGAAGCCGTTGTTGCGCTCTTGCTCAAGCCACGAACGAATCAACGGAACATCAAAACACATTTGAGTTGATGCAAGACCTTGAACTCCAGCCTCTTCGAGCAATTTTTGTTTGTGATGCAAAGCAGTGCTTAGATCTTCACGACTAATAAACGCATGACCATCTGGGTAACTGCCGAAGCCGACACGTTCGACACCACTATTGCTGTCTAGAAAATCACGTAGCAATTCGACGCCATCTTGATAAGGGCCAGCAGGATTCTCTGCGTCACCGGCAATCAAGAAAACTTCTTTGATGCCCTGCTCACGCACCCATGATGCAAGTTTTGTTACATGCTCACGAGACTCAACCAAACGTGCAGCAAAGTGTGGCACGACTTCGTGTCCTGCTGCAATCAACCTTGCCGAGATTTCTTGAGTCGCACTGATGCCCTTGGCTGGAGAACACGTCACTGAGACTGGTGCACCAGTTGGCAAATCAAGAATGCCTTGCTCGATGCTCTTCATCGGTATCAACTCGTAGCGCATGTTGCTAACGAGCTCTTTTACTGCAGGCGTGACCTTGACAGAAGGTTTTTTGAGGCGTGAAAGAATTGACATTTTCCCAATACTAGAGGGTTTTTAGCCAAAGGTGTCAGGCAACTCGCTCTTGCGCTTGGCGACAAACTCTTTGAGTTCTTCGTCAATCGCTTCGTCAAGAGGCGGTGCGACATATGACGCAAGTCGCTCTTTCCAGATCTTGTTGGCACGCTTGGCGGCGTCATCACCACCGTCTTCGAGCCATTGCTCGTAACTTGAGTTGTCAGAAGTCGTCGAGCGATAAAACGCCGACTCAAAATTCGCAAGAGTATGCGCCGTGCCCAAGAAATGATTGCCAGGCGGGTTTTCGCGAATTGCGTCAAGCGCTTGTCCATTCGGCGAGACATCTAAGCCTTTGGCGAAAGTTGCCATCATGCCGAGTTGGTCGTCGTCCAATATGAATTTCTCGTAGCCAATCGCCAGCCCACCTTCAAGCCAACCCGCGGCATGAAGAACGAAATTGGTGCCAGCCATCAAAGTCGGCAAAAGAGTTGCTGAGCTTTCATAAGCCGCCTGTGCGTCGGGCAACTTCGATGCAGTCAATGAACCGCCGGATCTAAACGGCACACCCAAACGTCGCGCCAAGGCAGCCATCGTGTACAAAACAATTGCCGGCTCTGGTGTGCCGAACGTTGGCGCACCTGTCTGCATCGACATCGACGACGCAAACGAACCGAGAATGACTGGCGCGCCAGGTCGAACTAGTTGCGTAAACATCATCCCGGCCAAAGCCTCGGCAAGAGTTTGTGTCGCAACGCCTGCCGAAGTTGACGGCGCCATCGCGCCAGCCAAAATAAACGGCGTGATGATTGTGGCTTGGTTGTTCAGCGCATAAATCTCAGCTGACGCAAGCATTGAAGCGTCCCAAACGAGCGGCGACGAAGCATTAATCAAACTTGTCATGACAGTGCGATCTTGCAAATCGCCACCAAAACCAATTCGAGCCATGTCGACGCTGTCTTGTGCGCGTTCACCGGCAGTGACCGAACCCATAAATCCTTTGTCACTGTATTTAAGGTGTGCGTAAACCATGTCGAGGTGGCGCTTGCTCACAGGTATATCAACCGGCTCACAAACCGTGCCGCCAGAGTGATGCATGCGTGGCGACATGTACGCAAGTTTCACGAAATTTTGAAAGTCGACGATGGTCGCGTAACGACGACCATTGTCGATGTCGTATGCAAACGGCGAACCGTAGTTCGGCGCGAACACGGTTGCATTGCCGCCTATCTGCACGTTGTTGATTGGATTTCTAGCGTGCTGCGTATAGACGCTCGGTGCAGTTGCCGAAACTATTTTGCGACACATGCCTCGCGGAAAACGCACTCGCGTACCGTCAACATCAGCACCCGCATCTTTGAATCGCTTAATCGCTGATGGATAATCACGAACTTCAATACCGACTTCTTCAAGAACAGTGTCAGCATTGTGTTCGATCAACTCAAGGCCTTCGTCAGAAACCAGTTCATACGGTTTGATAAGTCGCGTAATAAATGCATCACGCTCAGGTTCGTGCGAAGTTCGCAAATTTTGACGACCAGCTCGCCCACCTGAACGCTTGGTGCGTGTTACACCTGACATGATTTCTATTCTGCCACGCCACCGGCCGAGCGCCGCAAACGACGGAGAATCTTTCGAATCAGACTACGGGCTGGCAAATCAATGACCTTTGCCAAGTTTGGTGTCTCGGCAGTTTTGTGCGGAAATGCCATGGCTTCAACGAACAGCTGCTGAAATCTCGGTTCGGTGGCCGTTTCAATCTTTGTCACCTTGCGAACAGCGTCTTCCATTTCATGGCGTAATCTTCGTGACAGCAAAGATTGAACTGCCCCGGCGCCTGCGGCGTTTCCGACTGCACGCACGCCAGCAACCGGACAATCGGGCACTAAGCCAAGAACCATTGCATAAACCGGGTCGATGTGTGCACCGAATGCGCCCGCAAGACGTATGTCATGAACAATTGGCGAACCTGCATGCTCGACGAGCAAGTCGATGCCTGCACGCAGTGCCGCTTTGGCTAATTGAATTGCTCGCACATCGTTTTGCGTGACATAAAGCTTTGTCTCGCCGTTTTCATAAAATAAATACGAAAAAGTTCGATCATCGCCGACGATGCGTGGTGATTTATTGACTAATTCTCCACGAACGACGCCATCTTGATCGATAATGCCGCTCAGATACATTTCGCCAATCACTTCGATGATTCCTGAACCACAAATACCGGTCACTGTCGTATCTCCGAGTGACTCAACAAAACCTGGCTCGTTGCTCCATAAATCTGAGCCAATCACTTTCACCCGCGGTTCAAGAGTCTCACGATCGATTCGAACATGCTCAATGGCGCCAGCCGTTGCACGTTGCCCCGCACTAATTTGCGCACCTTCAAACGCGGGGCCAGTCGGGCTCGACGCAGCAAATTGGTGTTCGGTATTACCCAAAACAATTTCGGCGTTCGTACCGATGTCAACGAGTAACTGCATTTCTTTCGAACGATGTGGACCTTCAGCCAAAATTGCCGCAGCTGTATCGGCACCGACATGTCCGGCGATGCATGGCCCGACGTAATAACTCGCATTCGGCAATTTCAAATCAAGTTCGTTTGCCCAACCGCTAACTGACTCGCTTGTCGCCAAAACAAACGGCGCCATGCCAAGCGGCGTCGGATCGATACCCAACACAATGTGATGCATAATCGGATTGCCAACAATTGTCATCTCTAGTACGCGCTCGACATCGACATCAGCCTTCGTTACCAGACCATTAATCATTTCGTTTAGTGCAGCACGAATTGCATTTGTCAACTCAACTTCGCCACCTGGGTTCATCATCACATACGAAACCCGGCTCATCAGGTCTTCGCCGAATCGAATTTGCGGGTTCATTAATCCATAACTTGCGACAATCTCGCCACTCTTCAGTTCGCACAAGTGACCAGCGACAGTCGTCGAGCCAACATCTACGGCGATGCCGTATGCAGCATCTACATAGCCGGGCCACGCGGCCACAATTTGATCGCCATCTTGCAAGTGACGAACCGCAACAGTCACTTCACCTTCGGCTTTGGCTATCGCTGAATGCAAACTGCTGAGAGCGCGACGCGCAACGCTCGGTGTGCTGCGCTTGTGCTGAACTGCAACCGCATCAGCCAAAGCGTCTGCCGCACTTACTGAGTCGCCTAGTTGCGCTTCAGGGATCATCAAATAAAACAAACTAAAACTTGGATCAACAGTTATCGGTTCAAGATCAAGATCTTTGCGCACAATCTGTTTGTGCACCTGACTGATTGCCGGCACATCGATAACAACATCTCCACAGATTCGCGCGGCACAACCCAAACGATTGCCCGGCACAAGTGCGCGCTTTGCGCGGTAGTTCGTCTCTGTTTCTGCCGGCCCCGAAAGCGACTCTGGCGTTGCGGTGATTCCCCATTTTGCGAAAACACCAACAGATGGCGTGATCTGACAGCGACCGCAGATTCCACGACCACCACATACCGAGTCAATATCGGCGCCCAATTGTCGCGCCGCTTCTAGAACTGTGATGCCTTCTTGCACGACACCGCCTAACCCCGAAGGGGTAAAGACGACGTGTCGGTCCATGTTGGGTGTTATTCGGCTCTACGGCGACCGCGGCTATTGCGTGCGGTTCGCTCGGCGTTCACTTCGTTCGGGTCGCGATTGGCGCGAATCCATGCCGAACAGTTTTCGTCATTGCCAACCAGAACGTCAGCAGCCATCACAAGGGTTTTAACTTCTTCGTGTAATGGATTCATGATCGCCGAGGTCATGCCAGCGCCAATCGCCATCGCCAAAAAAGTACCGGTGATGTTGTTTCGCGCCGGAATACCAAAACTAACGTTTGATGCACCACAAGTTGTGTTTACTTTGAGTTCTTCACGCAACCGTCGAATAATTTTGAATGCAGTGCGACCTGCATCGCCCATCGCACCAATCGGCATTACAAGCGGATCAACCACGACATCGCTTGCCGGAATTCCGTGGTCGGCTGCACGTTGCACGATTTTTTTTGCCACCGCAAATCGTTCGTCCGGGTCCATGCTGATGCCAGTTTCGTCATTTGAAATTGCCACAACTGCTGCGCCGTATTTTGCAACAAGCGGCAGCACCCGTTCGAGGTTCGCATCTTCGCCAGTCACCGAGTTAACCAACGGTTTGCCTTGGTAGACAGCCAGCCCAGCCTCAAGTGCTTCAATAATTGAAGAGTCAATCGACAACGGCACGTCAGTTATTGATTGCACCAACTTAATTGCGCGCGCCAACAATGCAGGCTCATCAGCAAGCGGAATACCCGCGTTGACATCGAGCATGTGTGCACCTGCAGCAACCTGAGCCAATGCATCTGCTTCAACGCGACTGAAGTTTCCTTCTTTCATTTCGGCAGCCAACAACTTGCGGCCAGTCGGATTGATTCGTTCACCGATCATGACAAATGGGCGACCGAAACCGATAACCACTTCTTTGGTCGCTGATGAAATAATTGTGTCGGTCATTTCGCTTGTTCCTTTTTTATATTGACTATTCGGGTTATTCGGGTTGTTCGTTTTCTTCTAATTCTTCAAGATCTAACAACTGCTGGTTAGTAAATTCGTCGTCTTTAACATCGGCTTCAAACCCACCAGCAAAAGCGAGCTTGCCAAGGCGCTCTCGAGAATACTCGCTGTCGAGCCGATCAGCCTCTCGTTGCGCGGCTTCTGCCATGTCACCCACCAGCGGCAAACTCACACGTCGCCACTGGGCAATATCTTCTTCGGCGGTATAGATGTGTGCCTTGCGCTTTGCGCGATCAATTGCTCTTTGAAATTTTTCGGTGAGTTGAACTTGCTTGCGTTCACGGCCCATCTGGGCGTTTACTTGCGCAGGGATATCACGCCACATAATCACGATCACTTCGTTACTTCCGCGTGGCACTTACTTTTCTCCCTCGATTTTTATTTGCAACCATTGCTTGCGACTACTACTTGTCAGCTGGTCTCAAAAATGACACCGGCACCGACTTCGCAAAGTTCTCAAGACCGACATGTCGGTGTTCAAATTCTAAACCAAGCTTTTGAGCGGCAGTCTCGCCAGCCAAAACAATTTCAGGATTGTTCGCTTGTGAGAAAAGCACCACGCGGCGATAATTGCCAAAGTATGCATCGCGCAACTCAGGGTGCTTGTCGAGCCCGAGACCTTGCCATACGAGCGCCTCAAAATGCTTTGCCAAGAAATCAGTCAAGTAAAAAGTGCCAGGTTCTTCGTCGTGAGCAGCCATGAATTCTTGGCTTCCCGCGAAGAACTCATAGCAGTGTGCACCAGGCAGTCTTTGAACGGCTGGATACTTTGCAAGCACCAGATCTAAATGTCCGCCGGTGCCACAATCGGCATAGGCCACAAAAACTCGTCGATCCTTAGATTGCGACAACAATTCTTCAACCTGAGGCGCAATTTTCTCAGGTCTATTGTGCAGATTCGCCGGCAAGTATTTGACCTCTACTGAGTCTTCGATGCCAGATGCGACGAGCACTGCACGCAGTTCGCTAACAAGCGCGCCACACGCAATTATCAACGGTCGCGAGTCAGGCGACATCGCTAACTAATTCTCAGGCGACTGACGGGCCAGGAGGTTCTGCGTTGCGCAAACGACGCGCGCCGACAAGTTGTTTTGCTGTTTCAGAAGCGACTGCTGCATCGCGGCAATACGCATCTGCACCGACAGCGACACTGAACTCTTCGTTAAGCGGAGCGCCACCAACCAAAATGATGTATTTGTCTCGTATGCCTTTTTCTTTCATCGTGTCAATCACGACTTTCATATATGGCATTGTCGTTGTCAAAAGCGCCGACATGCCGAGAATGTCTGGCTTGTGCTCTTCGAGAGCAGCGATGTACTTATTCGCATCTGTATTGATGCCGAGGTCAATAACTTCGAAGCCTGCACCTTCCATCATCATTGCCACAAGGTTCTTACCGATGTCATGAATGTCGCCTTTGACAGTGCCAATTACGACTTTGCCAACTGACTGGGCGCCAGTTTCTGCAAGCAATGGACGCAAAATCGCCATGCCGCCCTTCATCGCATTAGCCGAGAGCAAAACTTCTGGCACAAACAAAATGCCATCACGAAAGTCGATACCAACAATTCGCATGCCTTCGACGAGTGCGGTTTCTAGAACCTTGGTTGCTGACCAACCGCGGTCGAGCAAAATTGTTGTGCCTTCAATAATCTCCGGCCCGAGACCATCGTAAAGATCGTCGTGCATCTGAGCGACCAAGTCGTCGTCTGGTAATTCGGCAAGATCAATATCTTGAAATTCTTCGTTGCTCACTTTTTCTCCATTACTTGTAGAAAATTATCGTCAGCTGATTCTCCAGCACAACGATGCAAACGCTATCAGTTTGCGTGACTGAAGTATTGAACACTCTCGGGTTTCAGCGGATCAACGCCAAGAATTATGTCGGCTGCCTTTTCGGCGATCATCATCGTCGGGGCATAAATATTGCCGTTAGTTACGTATGGCATTACCGATGCATCTGCCACTCGCAAGCCCTCAATTCCGTGCACTTTCATTGTTAAAGGGTCAACCACGGCCATCTCATCGACACCCATTTTGCATGTGCACGAAGGGTGATAGGCGGTTTCTCCATCACGACGAACCCATTCGAGAACTTGTGAATCGGTTTGACACTCGGGCCCAGGTGAGATCTCGCCCCCATCAAATTCTTTGAACGCAGACTGAGACAAGATCTTTCGTGCGGCAGCGATTGCTTCGACCCACTCTTGGCGGTCTTCGGGGGTTGACAAATAGTTAAGCCGCAGTTCTGGCTTGACATGCACATCGGGCGACTTAATTTTCACACTGCCCCGCGAGTTCGAATACATCGGACCAATATGCACTTGATATCCATGCCCACCCGCAGGTGCTGTGCCGTCATAGCGAACCGCGATCGGCAAAAAGTGAAACATCAAGTTCGGGTACTTGAACGAGTCGTTACCGCGAATGAAACCGCCACCCTCAAAATGATTAGAAGACCCCGCTCCGCGACGAAATAGCCACTGCAATCCGATGAAGGGTCGATAGTGCATTTTCAGCATCGGGTTCAAAGAAACTGGCTTCGTGCATGAGTGCTGCACATAAACCTCAAGATGGTCTTGCAGGTTCGCACCGACGCCTGGCAAATGATGCACCGGCTCAACACCAACTTTTTTCAGATGCTCGCTGTCACCAATGCCTGAAACTTGCAACAACTGCGGCGAGTTAAAAGCGCCACCACACAAAATCACTTCTTTGGCTAATGCCGTTCGCTTGCGACCAAATGGCAACTCAAAATTAACGCCGGTAACTTTTTTGTTCTCAATAACTAATTTCGTTACAAGCGCCCGACATTGCACTTTTAGATTTTTTCGGTGCATCACCGGATGCAAATAAGCCCGAGCAGCACTCAGCCGGCGCCCACGACGCAAATTGCGATCAAAGGCTGCAAAACCTTCTTGCTTGTAGCCATTTACATCAGTGGTTAATTCATGACCCGCCTGCTGAACGGCCTCAAAGAAGGCACCGAACAACGGATTCTTAATTGGCCCGCGCTCTTGCACCAAAGGTCCGTCGTGACCGCGAAATTGATCATCGCTTGGCGCCGCCAAACAATTTTCAAGTCGTTTGAAGTACGGCAAACAATGTGCGTAATCCCAGGTCGACATACCCGGGTCGCTCGCCCAGCGTTGATAGTCGAGCGGGTTGCCGCGCTGAAAAATCATTCCATTGATACTTGACGACCCGCCCAAAACCTTGCCTCGGCCTTGAGTGACACGACGATTGTTCATGTTTGGCTCTGGCTCTGAAACATAAAGCCAGTCATAAAAGCGACTTCCAATCGGAAATGTCAAAGCGGCAGGCATGTGAATGAAAACATCCCACCAATAATCTGGACGGCCAGCTTCGAGAACTAAAACGCTCTTGCTTGAGTCTGCGCTCAATCTATTTGCCAGCGCCGAACCAGCCGAACCACCACCGACAATTATGTAGTCGTAAGTGTCTCGAATTTTTTTCAAATCGTACCCATCATCCGCGCTGCTTCAAGTGTGTTCTCAAGCAGACACGCAATTGTCATTGGGCCAGTTCCGCCTGGCATCGGTGTGATTGCACCAGCAATTGACTGCACCGCTTCGAAATCAACATCGCCGACAATTTTGTTATCAATGCGCGTCACACCGACGTCAATAACTGTTGCCCCAGGTTTAACGTGAGCAGCGGTCACCATTCGTGCGGCACCAGCGGCGGCGATAACAATGTCAGACTCGCGACAAACTTCGATCATGTTTGAAGTCGATTTGTGAGCAACAGTCACGGTTGCATCTGCCGCGCGACCGACGAGCAACAGCATTTGTGGTAATCCCACCAAAGCCGAGCGACCAATAACGACAACACGCTTACCTTTGGTTTCGATTTTGTAACTCTGCAGCAATCGAAATACGCCGAGTGGCGTACATGGCACGTGACCTTTAAGCCCACGCACCAAACGCCCAAGCGAACGCTCTGTCAAACCGTCAACATCTTTTTCGACTGGCAGCAAACTAAGCACGGCCTCAGTATCGATGTGTTTCGGCAACGGCAACTGCACCAATATTCCGTGAACGCCGTTATCGGCAACGAGTTCTGCAACTGCTTGCTCAACTTGACCTTGAGTCGCAGTCGCCGGCAAGTTAACACCACGCGAAACCATGCCTGCTTCTTGGGCTTTCTTGTGCTTGTTACTCACATATATATGACTCGGCGCGTCATCGCCAACCAGCACGGTCGCCAGACAAATCTTTGGGTTTCCGGCTGCGGCGATTGTCGATTTGATTCTGGCAACCGTTTCGTCTCGCAACTTGATGCCGTCGAGCAAAATCGCCCCACCAGGCGTGCGTTTGACCTCAGAAATCATGACAAGCCGACGATTTCACCATTCGCGTCGAAGTCAATGATTGCTGCGGCAGGCTTCGTGCCGAGACCCGGCATCGTTCGCATGTCACCGCAAATTGGATAAACAAAGCCGGCACCGATTGATGCTCGCACTTCGCGCACGTTTAACGTGTGACCCGTTGGAGCACCTCGCAGCGAAGCATCGCCCGAAATCGACAAGTGAGTTTTGGCGACACAAATTGGCAATTTTGCAAAACCGTTATCTGTGTAGTTTTTGATTTGCTTGGTCGCAAGGCTCGTGTACTCAACTTTTGCTGCACCATAGATTGTTGTCGCGATTTTTTCAATTTTTTCTTTGAGCGACGCATCATCTGAATACAAGAAGTGAAATGAGTTTTTGTCATTGCAAGCTTCGACGACCGCATTGGCAAGATCTTTCGCACCAGCGCCACCGTCGGCGAAGTGTGAACAAATCGCAACGCGCGCACCGGCACCTTCTGCAATTTTTCGAATTGCCTCATGCTCAGACTTATGGTCGGTCGGAAAGCTGTTAATTGCCACAACTGGCGAAACGCCGTGGGCTTTCACATTTTCAATTTGCTTGACCAAGTTTGCTGCACCCGCAATTACATCATCTGGGTTTTCTTTGAGTAGATCTTCTGGCAAAGCTTTGCCAGCAACAATCTTGTACTTACCCGAGTGCGCTTTGAGCGCGCGAACTGTTGCGACAAGAACGGCAGCATCGGGCACAAGACCTGATGCGCGACACTTGATGTTGAAAAACTTTTCTGCACCCATGTCTGCGCCGAAGCCGGCTTCGGTTATCAAATAGTCGCCAGAGTGAATGCCGATCAAGTCGCCGACAATCGACGAGTTTCCATGAGCAATATTGCCGAAAGGTCCTGAGTGAACAATGACTGGCGTGTTCTCAATTGTTTGCAACAAGTTCGGCTTAATTGCATCTGCCATGATCACAGCCATCGAACCAGCAGCGCTCAGTTGCTCTGCAGTTACTGGTTTGCCCTGCGAGTTATAGCCCACAACTATTCGCGCAAACCGCTCACGCATATCTTCTTTTGATTTTGCCAATGCCAAAATCGCCATCACTTCTGATGCAGCCGTGATGTCAAAGCCAGTTTGACGCACAACACCGTCTTCTTTGGTGCCAAGACCAATAATCATGTTGCGAAGCGATCGATCGTTGACATCCATCACGCGACGCCACGTAATGTTGTTAATGTCAAGATCAAGTTCGTTGCCCTGGTGCAAATGATTATCGACCATGGCCGACAGCAAGTTGTGTGCAGCAGTTACAGCATGAAAGTCGCCAGTGAGATGCAAATTCAACAGCTCCATTGGGATCACCTGGCTGTAGCCACCACCCGCAGCGCCACCTTTAATTCCGAATGTTGGACCCATGCTTGGTTGACGCAAACTAATAGTCGCTTTTTTGCCGATGTGCTTCATTGCTTGACCCAAACCAACAGTTGTTGTGGTCTTACCCTCACCGAGCGGCGTTGGGGTGATCGCCGTTACTACGACATACTTTGCCTTTGGGCGCGACTTCAACGAATCAATCGCGTCAAGACTTATCTTGGCGAGACTTTTGCCATACGGCTCAAGAAACTCGCTGCCAATACCCATTTGGGCGGCAATCTCAGTTAACGGCTTTGCCGTTGCTTTACGCGCGATTTCAAGATCCGATGGAAAACCCATTACTCCCCTTTTGATTAACTCTTTACAAAATTTATGCGACCCCCTACTCTACCGACCCCGCTTTAAGCGGGGGCAAACTATCCCGAGTCGCTACAGTTAATTCTCATGGCAAAGCACAAGTTTGACCCCTACATGCGAATCACCGAACCAATGGTTCGCGAGAACGGCGAATTGCGTGTGGCCACTTGGCAAGAAGCCATTTCACGAGCAGCAAAAGGACTAGCCACGACGCGAGATGCGTTCTCGCCATCGGCTGTCGGTTTTTTCTCTTGCTCAAAGTCAACCAACGAAATGAACTTCATCGCTCAAAAGTTCGCTCGTGCAGTCATCGGCACGAACAACATCGACTCTTGTAATCGAACTTGACACGCACCTTCGGTGGTCGGTCTGGCCACCGTTTTCGGAGCAGGCGGAGGAACAAGTTCATACGCCGAAGTTGAAACTACAGATCTCGTAGTTCTTTGGGGTTCAAACGCCCGCGAAGCACATCCGATTTATTTTCACCATGTTCTTCAAGGTGTGCGTAATGGCGCCAAACTTTTTGTTGTCGATCCAAGACGAACCGCTTCGGCCGAATTTGCCGATATGTGGCTTGGCCTAAATGTTGGCACTGACATTGCACTTTCAAACACGATTGCTCGCGAAATCATTCATGCTGGCTTAGCAAACAAAGAATTTATTGAAGGCAGCACAACTAATTTCGAGACTTACGCAAAGTCTGTCGAACCATGGACACTTGAAGTTGGCAGCAAAGTCACAGGCGTTCCTGCCGATGCAATTCGTGAACTCGCTCATGCATATGCCCGCGCTAAAAGCGCACAATTGTGTTGGACACTCGGCATCACCGAACATCACAATGGCGTCGACAATGTATTGGGTCTAATCAATCTTTCGTTGTTGTGCGGCCATGTCGGCCGAACCGGTGCGGGCCTTAGCCCATTGCGCGGTCAAAACAATGTTCAAGGTGGTGGCGATATGGGAGCCCTGCCGAACAAGTTGCCCGGCTTCCAAGACGTTGAAGACGATGTCGCTCGCGAAAAATTCAACAAAAAATGGAACTGCACTATTCCACCAAAAAATGGTTGGAACCTCACGCAGATGTTCGAAGCAATGGAGCGCAAAGAGCTTCGTGCAGTTTTTGTAATCGGCGAAAACCCTGCTCAGTCAGAAGCCGATGGTGCACACGCCACACACCTGCTCGAAAACCTTGACTTCTTGGTTGTACAAGATATTTTCATGACCAAAACCGCCGAACTTGCCGATGTCGTTTTGCCAGGCTCAGCATCTTGGTGCGAAAGTGATGGCACCGTTACAAACTCAGAGCGTCGTGTTCAACGCGTTCGAAAAGCGATTAATTCTCCAGGCAACGCACACGACGACATTCAAATCATTCTTGATCTCGCAAGCGAATTGGGCCATGACTGGAAATACTCATCCACCGAAGAAATCTGGGACGAACTGCGAAGCCTCTCGCCGATGCACGCCGGCATGTCTTACAAGCGTTTGGCCGAACTGGGCGGCATTCAGTGGCCTTGCTACAGCGAAGACAAACTTGAACCAAGTTTCTTGCATGGTCGCTTGTGGGATAAAGACCCAGCAAAACGTGGTCGCCTGGCACCATTCAGCGTCGTCATCGACGAACCACCAGTTGAAGCCACGTCGCCTGAGTTTCCATTGCGATTGACCACTGGTCGCCGACTCGACTCGTATAACACCGGCGTTCAGACTCGCGGTTTCGATAGCCCACTGCGATTCGGCGAAACAATCGATGTCTCGCCCGAAGACGCAGCAAAACTTGCGATTCGTGACACCGAAATAGTTCGTGTTAGTTCGCTGCGTGGCTCGCTCGAAGTGCCGGTGCGAATTGACAAAAGTCTTCGACCTGGCCTCGTGTTTATGACAATGCACTTTCCTGACCAAGTAAACACAAACTTGATCACCATCGATGCCACTGACCCAAAGTCTGGTACCGCCGAATTTAAAGCCGCAGCCGTAAAAATCGAACGCTTAAAAGAACGAGTGCCTGTCGCAGGCGAATAGTTATTGCTAGTGCTCTGGCACTATGACTTGCTAGTGCTCTGGCACTAGTACAAACTTGCCAAAATGTTTTTTCTCGAGAAACTCGCTCTGCGCCTTGGCGATGTCACGTAGGGCGAAAGTTTTTGCCACGAGCGGCTTAATTTTATTTTTTTCGATATAAGAAACAAGATTGCCGAACACCGGCTCATCCCATGCTGTGCAGCCGATCAAAGTTAAATCTTTCAAGTAAAAATCACGCAGATCGAGACTGACAATCGGGCCGCCAATTGCGCCTGAAGAAACATATCTTCCACCCCGACGCAACAACTTCAGCATCAACCCAAAGTCTCTGCCACCAACATTGTCGACAACAACATCGACCGAGCCTTCTCCAAGAGCTGCAACATAGTCTGTACCCCGTTCAATTATTTTGTCGGCGCCGATTTCTTTGGCTTGCTCGGTTTTGCCCGCGCCAACTATCGCCGTAACGCGTGCTCCACGAAGTTTTGCCAATTGCGCAGCCGCCGAACCGACACCACCCGAGGCGCCAGCAATCAACACATGATCATTCATCGAAACATTCGCGCGCAACAACATGTTCTCGGCCGAACCATAACTGCACGGAATCGAACCCAATTCAACATCATTCCAATTTGTATTGACCACAAAGACTTCGCTCGCCGGCACTTTCACAAATTCAGCGAAAGCACCATCAAAATCAGACCCCATCCAGACATTGCGCATCGAATCAAAACCGTCTGGTCTCATGCACGGCCGAACCAGCACACGCTTGCCGACAAGATGAGCATTTATATTTTCAGCGACTTCAACCACTTTTCCGCAACAGTCAGTGCCCTGAATAAACGGAAATGGCGTTGCAAGATCCCACCCACCATCGGCTTTTTGAATCTCGGCCAGTTCGCCGTCATCAGCAACTGAATTAGTCGACACCTTTATCGAATCTGAATACCAGCCGACCCTTGTGTTGATCTCTGTGTTGTTGACGCCCGCTGCCAAAACCTGAATTAAAACTTCGCCAGAGCCAACAGTCGGCGTCGGCACATCTTTGTAGACAAGTTTGTCGTAGCCACCATTGCCGGTCGTAACTATCGCCTTCACAATTTAAACACGATCAATCAATTAGTTCATCAGCGCGCAAGCCTGCACGCTCAAGATGAATTGGCAGAACCCTGCCATAAAGTTCTTTTGCACGCTGTGGACTACTAACCATGCCAGGTTCAGAGACATAACTGAAAATTGCGACATATCGCTTTCGCTTGCCTCGAAGTGGCGCAACGCGATGCAACGAATATCTGCCTTTGAAGATTTGCAAATCACCTGGCTCGAGAATCACAGTCTTAATCATCGACTTGTCGCCGTCTAGAACTTGTTCAACTTTTTCGTAGTTCTCTTCGGTCAACGAGCGAACCATCGGACTGAATTCAAACTCGCCGCCTGACTCTGCATTCTGAATCGCCAGAGTCACCGTGAAATTGTTTGTATCAAAATGCCACGGAAATCCGCCGCCCTCTTCTGCGAGGTTCACAACTACGTCAGCCAACGGGTCGGCATAAGGAAAAAACTTGTCTTCTTGAAGAACATCTTTGATGAACGGCGAAAATGCCGGCCACTCAAAAATCGTGCGCAAGATACTTTCAGCGCCAAGGTTGTCGGCTGGCACAAAAGCGTTCGACCGATCATAAAATCTGCGGAGCGGGTGCGAGTTTGGCAGGTCATCGCGGTCGGAGAGAAAGTACGGGTTAGTTCGCGTAAAGTTTCGGTGGCCAAATTTCTCAACTCTGTCGCACTCGGCGACTAATTCAGCGATTTTCTCGACCCGAATAAAGCCTTTGAGAACCGCGCAACCATCGGCATTAATCAACGCCTGTGCGATTGTGAGCAAATCACGGCGTTCTTGGCAGTCGCGATCTATCGGGTATCGATCGAGATCTACAAAATCAGCTGCGGCAATCAAAGTTGTAGTCATATATATGTATCTAATAATAGACAAGTCGCCATCCAGGTGATTTAAGTCGTAAAGTCAAGGAAGCAATGGATCTAAAAATCGCATCAGGTTCGGCTAACACCGAAGAGCGTCAGGCTGTTGACTCGTTGCTCGGCGCGCCCCAAGAAACTTCGCATGGTGCCCAACGCGACGAAATGGGTATGCGTGTTTCTACAGGCGGTGAAAGTCTGCGCAAATTGCGGCACTTACTTTTGCCGACGCTGCACAGCGTCAATGATCGTGTTGGCTTTATCAGTCGCGGTGCAATTAATTACATTTCTCAGCGCCTAGATATTGCCCCCGCAGAAATTTACGGCGTTGCAACTTTCTACGCTTTATTTGATACAAACGAGAGACCCGCGCGCCAGGTTCATGTTTGTATCGATCTGGCATGTCGAGCCGCATCAGGTTGCACCGAAGAAACTCTCCCCGAAGGTGCTATCGCGTCGCCTTGCCTGGGCACTTGTGAGCGGGCACCGTCAGTACTAGTTATTGAAACTGGCGTCACCGTTCGCCAAGAAGTTCTCGCACCTGCGACAAAAGCTCAAATCGCAGATCTCGTCGCCGGAAAGTCAGCACCCGCCGAGCAACCAATTGCACAGGCGGCACCGCAAACGCCAGATAAGTCACTGGTGCTTCTTTCAAGAATCGGTATCGCCGACCCACTCAGCATTGACGATTACATCTCAAATAATGGCTTCACGGCTTTGCACAAAGCGTTCGCAATTGGTGCTGAACAAGTGATCGCCGAAGTTACGACATCGGGTTTGGTTGGTCGCGGTGGTGCAGCGTTTCCTACCGGCAGAAAATGGGCAGCAGTGGCATCGCAGCCAGTCAAAACTCGATATCTGATTTGCAACGCCGACGAATCTGAGCCAGGCACTTTCAAAGACAGAGTCCTGCTTGAGGGTGATCCGTTTGCATTGGTCGAGGCGATGACGATTGCAGCGTTCGCAACGGGATCTCAACATGGCTACATCTATCTGCGTGGTGAGTACCCACGCGCTCTCATGAATTTAACTAATGCCATCGAAGTCGCACGCAACAAAAATTATCTCGGCGACAACATTCTCAACTCTGGCTTTAATTTCGACATCACAATTTTCAGAGGTGCGGGCGCTTACATCTGCGGCGAAGAAACTGCAATTTTCAATTCGATCGAGGGCTTCCGCGGCGAACCTCGCAACAAGCCGCCATTTCCTGTTGAAGTTGGTCTGTTTGGCAAGCCAACTACGGTGAACAATGTTGAGACCCTTCTCAATGTGTTGCCGATCATCAATGACTCTGGCGAAAAATATGCATCGTGGGGTTCAACCGGCTCTAAAGGCAAAAAACTTTTCTGTGTCTCGGGTGCTGTCAACAAGCCAGGCGTCTACGAAGTTACCTTTGGCGTCACGCTGCGCGAGCTGATAAACCTCGCAGGCGGACTCAAATCAGACTCAACAATTCAGGCTGTGCTACTCGGTGGTGCCGCCGGCGGCTTTGTAGGCCCAGAAGATCTTGATCTTGAACTGACCCTAGAAGCAGCCCGAGCAGCAGGCACAACACTCGGCTCTGGAGTCGTAATGGTTCTAGATCAAAACGTAAATATGTTCGATCAGTTGCAAAGAATTGCAGCCTTCTTTCGTGACGAATCTTGCGGTCAGTGTGTGCCATGCCGAGTTGGCACCGTACGTCAACAAGAAGCACTCGCCAGATTGGTCAAGTCAAATGGCACGGATAGCACCGCAGTCGACCTTCAGCTTTTACGCGATCTCGGCCAGGTTATGCGTGACGCCAGCATCTGCGGCCTAGGCCAAACAGCCCACAATGCCATCGACTCTGCGCTCACACGACTTAAGGTGTTTTCAGCATGAGCACTCAGGTCACCACGGGTCTGCAAGTTCGCAAAAGTGTCGAACTCACCATTGATGGCAAGAAAGTTACAGCACCTGAAGGCTCGACTCTTCTCGATGCTTGCCGAGCATCAGGTAAAGAAATACCGACTCTCTGTTTTGGTGACACAATTACGCCAAAAAATGCGTGCCGTGTTTGCATGGTTGAACTCGAGGGCTCTCGCACACTCGTGCCAAGTTGTTCTCGCAAAGTCGAAGCGGGCATGGTCGTAAATACAGATACTGAGCGCACATCACACAGCCGCAAACTTGTGCTCGAGCTTCTTGGTTCATCTGTTGACTTGTCACTGACAAAAAATGTTTCAAAATGGAATGACAGTTACGACGCAAAACCTTTGCGGTTCGGTGCTCCGTCGTATCACCATGGCAAACGAGACGAGGCGGTAACTGGCCACCACCATCAACCAGATGGCAAAACTGCCGAGACTGTTCACCAACCTGTCAAGATCGACAACGCTCTTTATGTTCGCGACTATTCAAAATGTATCTTGTGTTATCAATGTGTTGATGCCTGCGGTGAGCAATGGCAAAATACTTTTGCGATTACAACAGCAGGTCGTGGATTTGACGCCCGAATTTCGACCGAATTCGCGGTCGACCTAACAGATTCGGCGTGTGTTTATTGCGGCAACTGTATTCAAGTTTGCCCAACCGGCGCATTGATGTTTACATCCGAATACGAAATGCGCGAAGCCGGCACCTGGAGAGAAGAAGAACAAACTCAAACCGACACTATTTGTCCATATTGCGGTGTTGGTTGCTCATTGACACTTCATGTTCAAGACAACACAATCGTTAAAGTCACCTCACCAAGCGATCACTCGGTCACTCACGGAAACCTGTGCATCAAAGGTCGCTTTGGCTTTCAGCACGTACAAAACACTAAACCTGAATAGATGAACTCGCTCAACAAGCGCCTTGAGATCGTCGATATCTCACCGCTGAAGAGCATCTCAAATAAAGATTACGACGATGCGGCTGGCAAACTTTACTCGGCACTAAGCGAAATTGGTTTTGCAATAATCGTCAATCACGGCGTCGATGAAAAGATCATTGCTGACATGCGACAAGCGGTCGCAAAGGTTTTCGAAACGCCGCGCGAGATTTTGATGCAAGACATGGTCGTCAAAGGCAACTACCGAGGCTTTGTGCCGCTCGGATACTTCACACCGAACTCTGGCAAAGGCAAAGCCGACCAATACGAAGCCTGGAAGTTACATAACGAGACTGACCCGCATGACCCAATTTGCCAAGCAAGTGCACTTTACGGCCCGAATAAGTGGCCGCGAATTGCCGTCGACATCAAGACACCGGTCATGAGATATTGGCAAGCATTGGCAAATGTAAGTGAGCGTTTAATCATTGCCCTTTGCGCACAGCTACGCGTCGATTCGAACATCATCTTGGCGGGCATGACAAACCCTTTAACAAACATGACGCTGCTCAACTATCCACCGATGTCGCCCCAAAGCGATACCTGGGGCATTCACCCACACAAAGATTTCAACTTATTGACACTGCTCGCCCACGACCCAATCGGCGGCCTCGAGGTGCGCAATCGCGCCGACGAATGGATCAGCGCCGAGTGTCCACCTGATGGTCTTGTGCTTAATGTCGGCGACATGCTCGAACTTTGGAGTGGTGGTCGTTTGATCTCGACACCTCACCGGGTGTTTAATAAATCTGGCAAACCCCGACAGTCATTTCCGTTTTTTTCAAAGCCACGTTTCGACGTCATCGTCAAGCCGTTGCTCGACCCAATTGATGGCTTTGATCGCCCACCGTTGCATGTCGGCACCTCTGCTGCCGACATTTGGTATTCGAATTGGCCAGACACAGTTTCAAATGACCCCACACAAGTTCTCGGCGAATACAGTTCGTCGTGACAAAACACAAACGAGCCCGAAGTTTCGAGCCAAACGCAGACAACACCGTAACTACAGAAACTGGTCAAATTGTTCATCGTGATTTAGTCGATCACTCAAAGCGACTTGTTCGAAACTTTTACAAAGTCGGCGATCACATTTGGTGTCTTGTTGGTAACGGCCTATCAAATCAAACTTTCGTCGATGCGCCAGAAGGAATAATCGCAATTGACACTGGCGAGTCGAATGAAGAAATGCGCACCGCAATTGCTGAGCTGCGAATTCACACCAAAAAGCCGATTGTCGCAGTGCTTTACACGCACTTTCATTATGTTGCTGGTACGCAAGCAGTTCTAGACGAATCACCTGACACAAAAATTGAGATTTACGGTCATAGCAAGATTGCCTACAACCGTGTCCGCACGGCAACCGAGATCGCACCTAGCTATAGCCGCGGACTTGTCGAGCAATTCGCCATAACACTGCCTCAAGATGGCCCCGACGGCAACGAGAATGTTGGGCTTGGTCGCTTTTATCGCAACCCCGAACACAAGACACAAACAAATGGCTTCATCAAACCGGCACATACTTTCGACAAACCGTGCACGATCAAAGTTGCTGGCCTCGAAGTCGAAGTGACACCAGCGCCGTCTGACGCTGATGACTCAGTTACATATTGGTTTAAGTCACTTGACTGTGCGGTCAACAATCTCGTTTGGCCCGTGCTGTTCAATGTCTTTGCGATTCGTGGCGAAGAATACCGCGACCCCCGCATCATGCTTACAGGCATTGATCATCTACTTTCGCTTAAACCAACGCATCTCGTCGGCGCTCATGGCATGCCGATAAGTGGCAGTGCTGAGATTTTGCGACGTGTCACCAGATATCGCGACTCAATTCAATTTTTATGGGATCAAACAGTTCGCCTTACTAACCGCGGCTACACCAGCACCGAACTTGGTCATTCAATTCATCTGCCAGAATTTTTTGACGAAGACAATCTGACATCTGAGTTTTACGGTGTAGCAGAACATCATGTGCGACAAATACGTGCTGGCTTACTCGGGTGGTTTGACGGCGACCCAGCGAATTTGTTTCCGTTGTCAAGAGTCGAGCATTCAAACCGAATGATTGCCGGTTTCGGCGGTCGCGAGGTTGTGCGGCAAAAAACAAATGACGCAATAAACGCCAACGACTTACGCTGGGCGTGCGAATTGAGTTCATGGCTCGTCAACAGCACAGACGCGAGCGAGCCTGACAGGCTCTTACTCGCCAAGACACTGCGCCTCATCGCCCAACGTACGACAGCGGCCAACATTCGAAACTGGTGTCTCGCTCGAGCCCGACATCTTGACGGCACCTTTGACTTAACCAGATTTAGTCAACACCGCCTGTCGCGTAAGCAAATTGTGTCTTCGCCAAGTGAAACTGCAGTCGCTATTTTGCGTGTGCTTCTCGTGCCTGAGCGTGCATCTGAAATTGACACGCATATTTGCTTCAAATTCGTCGATCGGCCACAAACTGGCTTGCACATCAGAAACTGCATCGCCTGCCCAACAGACGGCAACGGCGCTGATATCACGATCGACTGCAGCATTGAAACGTGGGCCGACATTTTGGCTGGTGAATTGTTGCTTTCAGTTGCGCTAAGCGAAAAGAAACTTGCCGTCACGGGCGACACGCATAAATTGCAGCATGCTCTTAAAGTTTTTGATGTCGCAAATTTGCAATCATGAAAGACCTCCCGCTTTCAACCCCAAAGTTTGAAGGCAAAATTGCCAAGACGATTTCAAAGTCGACGCCGAGAAAACTGACAAATCAACAAGCACCGCACGACGCGCCAAACATATTGCTGATAATGCTCGACGATGTTGGCTTCGGCTCGTTTGGCAACTTTGGTGGACCGGTTGATACGCCCGGTCTAAACAAAGTCGCTAAGAGCGGTTTGATCTATAACCAATTTCATACAACTGCACTTTGCTCGCCCACTAGAGCCGCTTTGTTGACTGGCCGAAATCATCACGCCGTGCATATGGGCGGCATCACCGAAATTGCCAATTCATTTCCTGGTTATGACAGTGCGATTCCGCCCGAGTCAGCAACAGTTGCTCAAGTTCTACGAATGTCTGGCTACAGCACAGCCTGTTTTGGAAAGTGGCACCTAACACCATCATGGGAGCAAAGCCCAGCGGGTCCATTTGATCGATGGCCAACTGGTCTCGGTTTCGATCGCTTCTACGGAATTATGGGCGCCGAGTCTTCGCAATACGAGCCACCTGTATACGACCAGACAACACCGATCTCACCACATCTTGATAATGCCGATTATCACCTGACCGAAGATCTGGCTGACCAAGCAATCAAATGGATGCACCGTCAGAAAGCGTCTTCACCAAACAAACCTTTCTTTTGCTATTTCTCGACACCAGCAGTTCATGCACCACACCACGTGCCGACTGAATGGATCGAAAAGTACAAAGGCAAATTCGATGGCGGATGGGACGTACTTCGCCAAGAGATCTACCAGCGCCAATTGAAACTTGGCGTGATACCACGAGATACAGCTCTAACAACTCGGCCCGAGCAAATTCCGTCATGGGATGACTACCCCGAGCGTTACCGTCCGATCGCGCGCAGACTTATGGAAGTTTTTGCCGGCTTTCTTGCCCACACAGATGCGCAAATCAAACGTGTGATCGACGCATTAGATGAACTCGAAATTGCCGAAAACACTCTGATTATTTACATCACCGGCGACAACGGCGCTTCTGCCGAAGGCACTATCCACGGCGCATGGAGTGCGCCCTCGTTTCAAAACGGCGTGCCCGAAGATCCAGAATGGCTGCTTGAACATATCGACGATTTCGGCACCGCAAAGTGCGAGAACCATTTCAATGTTGGTTGGGCGTGGGCGCTTGACTCGCCGTTTCAATGGATGAAACAAGTCGCGTCTCACTTTGGCGGCACCCGCAACGCAATCGCAATTTCGTGGCCGAAGCAAATCAAAGCAACCAACGAATTGCGCTCTCAGTTTCACCACGTCATTGACATCGCACCCACGATTTACGAAGTCGCAGGCATCACTCCGCCAAATTTCGTCAATGGCATTGAACAAATGTCGATACATGGCACATCGATGAGATATTCGTTTGATAATGCGAGCGCAGCCAGCACTCATACCTCGCAATACTTCGAAATCTTGGGCAACCGAGCGATCTATAAAAATGGTTGGATCGCATCATGTTTTCATGGTCGACTTCCATGGATACGACTGCAAGGTTTCGAATTTGACGGTCCGCAAGAACGCTGGGAGCTTTACAACATCGAGAAAGACTTTTCGCAAGCGGTAGACCTTGCTGCAGCGCACCCAGAAAAACTCAAAGAACTTCAGGCGCTATTCGATAAACATGCATACGAATACGGCATTTACCCACTTCGTGATCCAGGCTCACCGCGCCACGGCGATTTTGCTGTGCCTCATTCACTTGACGGCTTTAAAAAAATCAAATACTCAACTGCGCATACCCGAATGCCTGAGAGTTCGGTGCTGAATCTAAAAAACTGTTCATATCGCATTAGTGCCGAAATTGAAATCACCAGCAAAGCAAATCACGGTGTCATCGCCTGCCAAGGCGGCAACATGGCAGGTTGGTCGCTCTATCTCGACGACAAAGCGCGGCCAATATTTCACTACAACTGGTTTGGTCACGAACATTTTTCATTTGGCGGTGCAGAGTCGTTAAAAATTGGCAAGCATGTAATCGAAGTTCTATTTGCCTATGACGGCGGCTTTGGTGCAGGCGGCACACTTTCGCTACTTGTCGACAACTCTGAAGTTTCAACTGGCCGTATTGAAAAGACCGTGCCGCTTGTTTTTTCAATGAGCGGCGAAACATTTGATATCGGTGTCGACACGGGTTCACCAGTAGGGCCGTACCCACACAATTATGAATGCACCGCTCAAATTGTTGGTGTTACTCTCGAAAAATTAGATGAGCCACCTAAAGAGATTCAAGAAAAAATGCGCGAAGGTGAGTTTCGTGCAAGCCTCAGTACGCAATAAAAGTTAAGAGGCGGTGAGTTCGAGACGTTTGCGCACGGCATCGCGAACTTGTGCGTCAAAACTTCGCACATGTGCCGCTGAGAGTTTGTAAACCAGTTCGCTATCGCCAGATTCAAGCGCCGCAAGAATCTCATCATGTTCGTCAAGTGCATGACCCATGTCGGCAACATCTGACAAATACATATGCCACAACCGATCACTCTGTGCATACAAAACGTCGAGAGTGTCGGTTAAAAAGCGATTGCCGGCCGCTTCCCAAACGATCTCATGACATTGTGCATCGAACTGAATTTGATCTTGCGCCGAAGACGCTTGCTTCTTTGCCTTATCTAGAACTTTGCGCATCTGCTTCCAGTGATCTGCGCTACCCCGCTCGCACGCCAAGCGCGCTACATAAGGCTCAAGAATTGCTCGAGTTTCATAAAGCGTCGACAATTCTGCGATATCAATGTTTGAAACGATCATTCCTCGGCGCGGAATTACAACCAAGAACTGATCGCGGGCCAAGCGCTGCAATGCCTCACGAATTGGCGTACGACCAATCTCTAGGTGCGCTTGCAGATCGTCTTCACGGACCACTGCCCCTGGGGTCAATTCGAGGCGAACAATCATGCCCCGAATCAGACGGTATGCCTGCTCACTTAAAGACTCTTTAACCATTTGAACTAGATCCTATCTGAGTGATATCGTGATGATATATCACCAAAGAGTTAGCTAAAAAATAGTGGGGACAAAATGAGCGAATTTCCAAAGTCAGCAAAGTGCGTAATCATCGGCGCCGGCATTGTCGGCAACTGTTTGGCTGGTCATCTTTCAAAACTCGGTTGGACAAACATGGTGCAAATCGACAAGGGTCCGTTGCCGAACCCAGGCGGCTCGACTGGTCACGCTTCAAACTTTATTTTTCCGACTGATCACAATAAAGAAATGGCGCTGCTGACACTTGCGTCACAACAGCAATACATCGAACTTGGCATGAACAACACCTGCGGTGGCATCGAAGTTGCCCGCAATCCAGAGAGACTCGAAGAATTCAATCGTCGAATGACTTCGGCAAAATCTTGGGGCATCGACGCAAAACTTTTGTCGCCAGCCGAAGTGAAAGAACTTGTGCCGTTTATCAACGAAGAAATCATTCTGGGCGGCTACTACACGCCGAGCGTTTCTGTTGTCGACTCGTTGCAAACTGGCACACTCATGCGTGAGAGCGCCGTCAAAGCCGGCAATTTGAGTGTGTTCGCAAATACCGAAGTGCTAGATCTCGAAGTAGAAAACGGCACAATCAAAGCAGTCGTCACCAACAAAGGTCGCATTGAAGCAGAGTACGTAGTTGTTGCATGCGGCGTGTGGAGCCCACGAATCGCAAAAATGGCGGGTGCAAATATTCCGTTGACACCTGCAGTTCACCAAATGGCAGACGTCGGCCCGATTGATATTTTGCAAAAGACAAACGCTGAAGTTGCATACCCAATCGTTCGCGACATGGATACTTTTTGTTACGAACGACAGACTGCTGGCTCGATGGAAGTTGGCAGTTATGCTCACCGTGCAATTTTCATGCACCCAGACGACATTCCGTCAAACGAAGCATCGGCACTCTCGCCTACCGAGTTGCCACTTACGCAAGATGACTTTGATCCGCAAATGGAGCAAGCGATTGAACTTATGGAGATGCTCGGTGACGCCGAGATCAAATATGCGATCAACGGTTTGCTTTCATTGACACCAGATGCAATGCCGGTTCTTGGTGAAACAGTCGAAGTAAAAAACCTTTGGTCGGCTGCTGCAGTTTGGATCAAAGAAGGCCCAGGCATCGCCCAACTTATTGCTGAATGGATGACATACGGCTATCCGCATCTTTGCGACCCGCACTCGTCAGATATTTCGCGTTTCTACCCTCACGAAAAAACTGAGCACCATATTTATGCGCGCTGCGATGAGCACTTCAACAAAACTTACGGCATCGTTCACCCTCGCGAACAGTGGGCAACGCAACGAGACATGCGCCGAAGCCCGTTCTACCCACGCGAAGAAGCAGCCGGAGCAACATTCTTTGATGCCCGCGGCTGGGAGCGACCACAGTGGTTCGCCTCAAACG
>ERZ889217.325-NODE-325-length-30627-cov-14.362489_pt1 | contig 30627 bp, 34 predicted proteins | sample MGYA00521098_ERZ889217 | MGnify/ENA primary metagenome ERZ889217 (study PRJEB32303, sample SAMEA104408613) | aquatic metagenome | biome: Brackish water; feature: Pelagic; material: water | place: Baltic Sea | collected 2014-06-10T22:04:00 | depth 2,362 m ... | reverse complement strand
CTGAGGAGGAGCACTTCCTCTTTGATCGTATCGCAGGATTCCACGATCTCGCACGGGCCGAACCAATCGGGCCTGAGGAATTCGCGGGATTTTAGGGAAAATATTACTTTAAATCATCATCGCCAATACCTGCTTGTGCTGATGAGCATCGAATGCACTACACCCACCACTAATTAAAAAATTATTGGAAGAGGCGAATAACTTTCTTCATTTTGCAGGGTTTTTTTAGACATGCTAACATTATCAGGGGTTACGAAATCTTTTGGAGGGCGGATTCTTTTCGAGGAGGCCGGGTTACAGGTGAATGCAGGCGATCGCATCGGGTTGATCGGGCCGAATGGAGCCGGTAAGTCCACGTTGTTTTCACTACTGCTTGGGCAGGATGAGCCTGACGAGGGGCGTGTGGTGATTCAGCGCGGGGTTCGGGTGGGGTTCCTCCCGCAGGAGACAGCCGCAGTCGCTGACACTACCGTTATCGGTCTGGCATCCGGGCCTGACCCCGATGGACGCGCTGAGGCCGGAGCTAAGAGGATTCTCGCAGGCCTGGCATTTCGCGGATCTGATTTCGATCGGCCGCTGGAGGAACTCAGCGGTGGCTGGGTCATGCGCGCGCACTTGGCGCGCTTGCTCGTGGAGGTGCCAGATTTACTCCTGCTCGACGAGCCAACAAACCATCTGGATCTTGAGACGCTCGGGTGGTTTCAAAACCATCTTTCGTCGTATCCAGGAGCGATTCTTACAATTTCACACGACCGCGAGTTCTTGAATGCAATCTGCCGAGGGATTGTTGAAATTCGCCACCGCAAGCTCGTGCGCTACAATGGAAATTTCGATGCATGCCTTGAACAAAAGAAGGCCCGTGAGGAACAGCATCTAGCCGCCTACCGCGCCCAGCAACGCGAAATCGCCCATCTCGAAGATTTCGTGAGAAGGTTCCGTGCGAAGGCTAGTAAGGCCGCACAGGCTCAGGAGCGCATCAAGCGCCTAGAACGCATGGAGCGGCTTGATCCCCCCGAGGCCGATGAGGCGACGGTGAGCTTTCGGTTCCCACAGCCCCAGCGCGGGGGACATCGAGTCATTGCCCTCGAAGGAGTACGTCAGTGCTACGGCAACAATGTGATCTATGAGCACCTTGATCTCGAAATCGAGCGTGGCCAACGGACGGTGCTCGTAGGGCCAAACGGCGCTGGAAAATCAACCTTGCTGAAAATCCTTGCAGGCCAATTGTCGCTTGAGGCGGGAAGCCGCACGCCAGGCCACAATTGCAGCATTGGTTATTTCGCGCAGCACCGGACAGACGGGTTAGATGTCCGTCGAACGGTGCTTGAGGAAGTCCACTCCATCGCCAGGCCCGTCCCTGAACAAACTGCCCGCACAGTACTCGGGGCGTTTCTTTTTCGCGGGGAAGATGTATTCAAACCTGTCAGCGTGCTTAGTGGAGGTGAAAAAAGCCGTCTCGCGCTGGTCAAGTTGCTCCTCGATCCCCCGAATTTTCTGCTGCTTGACGAGCCAACAACGCACCTCGATATGCCCAGTATCGACGCCCTGATCAGGGCGCTTGAACCTTACGAGGGCACAATTGTCTTTGTGAGCCATGATGTTCATTTCATCCGAGCCCTTGCTGCAACGGTGATCCATGTTCAAGCTGGCTGCCTGACTTCATATGCTGGCGGGTTCGATTATTATCTCGAAAAGTCGCGTGTGGTCGGCGGCGGCAGAGAGGGGACAGTCGCTGCGCTTGGAAACCACCAACCCGATACATCCCCACCGCCGCTGGGGAGCAAAGAAAAGATTGGAATGAAAGAAGTCCGAGCCCAACGGAGGGCAGAGGCTGAGGCTCGGAAGTCCCTCGCCGCAGAAAAGCGTGAGAGGGAGCGCCTCGTGACTAAACTGGAAAAAGAAATCCAGTCTCTTGACGCCATTCAAGCAGAACTCACTTTGAAACTCGAGGATCCTGCCACCTACGAATCGCCCTCACTCGCCATGGAGACGAATCGTCAGCTCGCTGGCATCGCTGAAACGCTTGAGCGCGTCAATGCTCAGTGGCTTGAAGCCGCGGCGGCTCAGGAGGAGCCCGTCAATGTGGCTCTGATATGAAGCCATGTGGAATCCCTCCTTGTCAAAACCGCTTGCCGGCTTATTAGTAACGCCTCTTTTTTATGCCAGCAGCCAATGATCTCCGCAAAGGAATGGCGATCCGCTACAACGGAAACCCAGCCATCGTTCTCGATGTACAGCATCGCACTCCGGGAAACCTGCGTGCATTTGTGCAATGCATCATCCGCTACCTCGGAACCGGTAAGTCAGCCGACATCAGGTTTTCCTCCACGGAAAAAGTCGATGTGTTGGATGTCAATCGCCAACCCCTTGAATTCAGTTACAACGACCATCAAGGATACCACTTTATGGATCCTTCCACTTACGAGACGATCACTCTTCACGAGGACTTGATCGGGGACTCCAAGCAATACTTGGTCGAGAACCTCAAGGTTGAGGTATTGAGCATCGAGGGGCGCCCCGCGCAGATTGAATTGCCATCCTCTGTGACACTAAAGGTGGTCGAGTCGCCCGAGGGCGTCCGCGGTGACTCGGCGAACAATGTGCAAAAATCTGCCACTCTGGAAACCGGGAAAATCATTAATGTTCCACTTTTCATCAAAGCGGGCGAGTTGATCAAGGTCAGCACGGCGGATGGCACGTATCTGGGCAGGGCGTGAGATTGGGTTGACAATCCGCTGCCGCGCGCGATCTTCAAGCCCTTATGAAAAAACTCGTTCTACTCGCAGCTATTGTGGCCGTATTCACTGTGCCTTCCGTTCTCGCGGAATCCTGCCCAAGTGAATGCGAAGGCAAAAAAGGCAAAGAGGGTTCGAAGGAATCCGAAAAGCAGACGATGACCGTTGAGGTTTCTCTGTAACGTTTCCTTCGGGAAATTTTCCTTCTAATGAACAGCGCGGAAGGCCACATGCCGACCGCGCTTTTCTTTTGCCCCTTTCCAATGCGATAGGCTGGTGTGAAGGTGGAAGGCACATGAATCCTTGGAGGGGAATCAACTTGTCACGTGCATGGACTGTCACGGCGCGTGCGTTTCAGATTTTCAGCGAGATCGAGGCTGAATCGCGGGCAGCGGCGTTCGCCTACTACGCGCTATTTTCATTGTTTCCTCTGTTGGCTTTGTTTCTCACGTTAGGCTCTGCGTTTGTACACCCAGAGGCAGTGGTGGCATCACTCGAGCGATTTTTTCCCATGGAAAAAGGGCAGCAGGAATTGGTTTGGTCGATGGCAGATGCCCTGCGCAAGGCCCGTGGCGGGGTGGGGTTGGTGGCATTGCTTGCGCTTATTTGGGGTGCTCTACGTTTTTTTCAGTCGCTCGTGAAGGGTGTGCATCGTGCATGGCACCATGTGCCTCTTCCATGGTGGAAGCTGCCCCTAAAAAATCTAGTCATGATGGCCATTGTTGCCAGCGCGATGGGTATTGGGCTTGCCGCGCCCGCATTGCTTCAAGCCGCCGGAAAGTTACTCCTTCGCTTTCAGGTTTTGCTTTCAGAGGTCTTACCCGGCATTCAGTGGCATTTGGTTACACCGGCACTTACCCTCGGCCAGTTTGCTATTTCCGGAGCGCTTTTGTTTTACGCCATCACCGCGCTCTACATCCTAGCGCCTGGCAGAAAGATCCTCTTCCGGGAGGTATGGATCCCCGCACTTTTGTCCACGTTGTTCATGCAATTGGGACAAGTACTCTTTGGGCACTATGCAGTACGGTTCATCGACTATAACGCAATTTATGGATCAGTCGGAGCCCTGATGCTCGGGCTGATGTGGGTCTACATCTCCGGAATGATAATTCTGCTGGGGGCGTGCTTCAGCGCAGCATCCTTCAAAAAGGAGGCTATTCTAACCAATTCATGAAATTGAAGTTGTCCGAGAGCATCACTGTGACGAGCAGGAAGGCGGTAAGGAACCCCGAAACAGCCAGAGTGGCGGCAGAAATCAAGATCGTGCGGATCAGCGGGTCTTGCGGGTCGGGTTCGTGATTGGACATGGACGGAAGTCAATCCAACGCGGCAGGAATTGTCAATCCGCGCACGCGGCGCTACTCAATCATGCCTAAGCGCCTTTACCGGGTCGAGGCGAGCAGCAAACCAAGCGGGAATAAGTGCCGCGAACGAACAAATTGTGAATGCGCTGGCGCAAATGACAGCCACATCAGAAAAAACAATTTCTGCTGGGATTTCGCTGAATTGGTAAACGGCTGCTGGGAAAATCTCGATGTTCGTTGCCGCCGATAAGATGGCGCTCAACTCGTTTCGATAGGTAACGGTGGCTATGCCAAGGGCCAGGCCAGTTGCTGTTCCGAAAACTCCAACCACCATCCCCTGGGCGAGAAACACCCCGATGATCTGGTTGGTTTGGGCCCCTAAGGCCTTCATCACGCCAATTTCACGGGTCTTCTGGACTGTGACGGTAATTAAGGTGTTCATGATGCCGAATGCCGCTACCAACACAATGAACATGAGAAGGAAAAACATGACGCTCCGCTCCATGCGGATGGCATCAAACAATTGTTTGTTCATGTCGATCCAGCTCATTGCATAGATTGGCGCAGGGAGGGCATGGTTGAGTTGGTCGCGGACGATATTCGCCCGGTTTGGGTCACTGGTTCTGAGAGCAAGACCATGGGCTGCTCCGCCTAGGCTGTAGAGTTCCTGTCCGATATGGAGTGGGACAATCAGAAACTCGCTATCATAGAGATAGCGTCCACTCTCAAAAATTCCGGCAACTTCCAACTCAGTCGGGAGGATCATTTCCTTTAGGTCGCCAATACCCTTTGATGTGTCACCAGATCGCTCCACTCGGTCGATCTCTTCGAGGATCTCATTGAAGTTTCCTGGCGAGAATACCGTAACGGTGTCCCCAACTCCTGCCCCGAGCTCGCGGGCCAACTCGGAGCCCAACAATGTTTTGTTGCCCTCAAGATCATAGGATCCAGCAACAATGAACGGGCTGATATCGATCACCTCACGTTCCATTTCAGGATCAACGCCGCGGATTTTCGGAGCGAGCCGCCGGTTGTGGAACTCCACGATCACCGGCCCTTGCACAAACGGGGCCGAGCCTTTGACTTCCGGGTTCTCAAGAGCCATAGCGGATGTTTTCTCCCAATTCTCGATAAGTCCCCCTCCGGCAAGCACCACGTGAGCATCGAAACCAATAACCTTTCGGCGGAGCTCGCGTTCGAATCCGGTCATTACGGAAATGACCAGTATCAGCACCATAATCCCCAATGTGACGCCGAGGATCGACACGAGCGTGATGGTTGAAAGAAAAGTGCGCTTTGGTTTTAAATAGCGCAACGCCAAGAAAAGGCTGAAATGTCGCATCATGACATTATCAGCTTACCGTGCTGACAACCATTCCCCCCTTAAGTAGTTCCGTAAACAAGGGGCGGTGGATGATAGATAAATCAAATCGCGCTGTCGCCTGTCTCTTCGGTACGGATGCGGACAGCGGTTTCGATAGGAAGAACAAAAATCTTTCCATCGCCGATCTTGCCGGTCTTCGCGGCGCTGGCAATGGCTCCAACTGCTTTGTCCAGCATTGAATCCGCAACGATAATTTCCAATTTCACCTTGGGCAGAAAGTCGACTGTGTATTCGCTGCCGCGATAAATTTCAGTATGGCCCTTTTGCCGGCCGAATCCTTTGACCTCGCTGACGGTCATTCCCTCGATGCCAACCTCTGCGAGTGCTTCCTTCACATCTTCCATTTTGAAGGGCTTGATGATTGCTTCGATTTTTTTCATCTTGCAGCCAAGCAAGCAGAAGCGATCTTGGGTTGCAAGTCCCAAGAAAAGCTGGCTCACAAGACAACATGAAACCCATCCACTGGCGAAGAACCGTGCTAGGCAGATACCTCCGCCATCTTCCCCGCCCCAAGCATTTTCGAGGCACTTGGATTCACCGCTGCTGTGGCGATCGTTTGCTTGCCTCCGAATTGTGGACACCCACCCGGCAACGCTTTGCCGCAGGCCTCGCCGTGGGGTCCTTCTTTGCGATGATTCCAGTCCCATTTCAAATGCTCGCGGCGGCGCTCATCGCCTATATCACCCGCGTAAATATTCCCATAGCCGTTACCGCCACATGGATCAGCAACCCCTTGACTTACCCTGTGATGATGTATGCGCAATATCGCCTTGGATGTCTTCTGCTGGCCCGCGAACCGATTCATCTTAAAAGCGAGCATCTTCTGGCAGAGATAAGCAGTGCGCCCGTTCCATATTTTGCCGGAGTCTTTCCCTCAGCAGCCTTAATGTCATTGGTTGTGTACCCAATCACGCTTAAACTGTGGGATTATGGCAATGCCTTGATCCAAGAGGCGAAAAGAAAAAGAGAGGCGATGCGTTTGGCAAAAAAAACCATCGCTAAGCCTGCCTCGCCAGAAAGCTCAATTCATTGATAATGGGAGAAAAATCAACGGCGACGGGCGAGGAGAAAAGTTCCTTTAGCTCACAGATGCATCTCGAGTTTCCGGGAAACACAGGCGAATTGGGCCGAGTAAGGTCGGTGCTGAGAGAGTTTCTGGCAGAGATTTCGGCTGGTACACACACTGAGCCGATTGTGTTGGCGGTAGATGAAGCGTGCACAAATATCATCCGTCACGCGCTGGGTGGGGAGTCGCAACCGGTGCGCATGGAGTGCGATTATTCCAGCAAGAACCTGAGGATTGTACTTCGTGATTATGGAATGCCATGCGACCCCTCCCTCATCAAAGGCCGGGATTTGGAAAACGTCCGCCCCGGTGGCCTTGGGGTTCATATTATCCAAAGTGTGTTCGACTACGTCGAATATGTTCCTCAATCCGACGGCACGCGTTTGACGTTGCAAAAGATTCTTTAGGCGGGAGGCCGGATTCAGCGCGCGCGCTTGAAGTCGAGGCCGAAATCAATGGCTGGCGCGGAGTGCGTCATTGCTCCCACGGAGATGAAATCCACGCCTGTTTCAGCAATTTCACGCACAGTATCGAGGGTAACGCCACCGCTGGCTTCAAGAGTAATGCCGTGGGGTCGATCCGCAACAACCTTGCGCAGGTCGGCGAGGCTCATGTTGTCGAGAAGAAGCACATCGACTCCTTGGAGTAAGAAAAAAGCAAGAGCCTGCTCAACAGTGTCGGCTTCGATTTCGATTTTAAGGTGTGGATTTTCGGTGCGGGCACGGGTGATCGAAGCCTGTAAATCCTTGATGCCGGGGCCGAGCGCCAAATGGTTGTCTTTAACCATGACCATATCGTACAGGCCCATCCGGTGATTGGTCGCCCCGCCGGCTGCAATGGCTTCTTTTTCGAGCGCCCTCATGCCGGGTGTTGTTTTGCGTGTGTCGAGGATTTTGACCCCTGTTCCGGAAACGGCCTTGGCGTAGGCGCCGGCCATGGTGGCGGTACCGGAAAGACGCTGGATAAAATTAAGCGCAGTGCGTTCTGCAGTCAAAATAGATCCGGAGTTACCAAAAACGGAAAGCACAGCATCTCCACTCTGCAGCATGGAGCCATTACTGCGCAGAATATTAATCTCCAAAGAGGAATCCACGCGCCGAAAAACCTCAGCTGAAATATCGACCCCGGCCAGACATGCCGCCTGCCGAACGACAATGAGAGCGGTCGTCGATGCAGTGGGATCGGTGAAGAATTTCACCGTGACATCGCCTAAGCCCACATCCTCAGCCAAGGCAAGGTCAATGATGTCCGGGATCCTTTCAGGCATAGGGGGAATCAAGGATTCTTGGGTTTCGCAGGAGTAGCCTCGGCAAGCCCCAGCAATCGTCGCTGCCACGACATGAGGGCTAGGCAATCCGGGTCGGCGGCAGTCGCCTCCATCGCCGCGCGTGGAGCGATGATCGAGGGATCCAATGAAATCTCTTTCGCGACTATATCGCGCGTTTTTTTCAAAGCCTCAAGGCGCTGCGTCTGTTCTTTGGTGATCTTTTTGCGCTTGGTCTTTTCAATTTTTGGCCACTCGGATTCCGGAATTTGCATTGCCAGTGCCACGACGACCTCGAAGCTTTTGCGGCGGCTTCCATTCATGCGCGGGGTGGAAAATGCCCCTCCGTTTGCCATTTGTTGCGCCACGCGGAGCATGTCTTCGTTTCCGATCACATGAAATGGCGGCCGGTCCCAGGCCCTCGCCTCTGAATCCCTCCAAAACCAAAGGATACGCAAAATCGCCTGTGCGCGTGGCGTCAGAGCATATGAGCCGCTGATACGCCAAACGGTCGAGTCGTCTCTCTCCTTGACCTCGCGGGCCGATGCGATCATGCGATCGCGGGATTCCGCAAACCATTCCCAACGTCCGAGCTGATGCAAATCAGCCTCCAGAGTATCGGCGATCTCAAAGAGGTAGCGAGTATCGTTCAGAGCGTATTCCACCATCTGCGGAGGCAGTGGGCGGATCGCCCAGTTGGCTTTTTGAGATGCCTTGGATAACTCAACACCAAAGTACTCTTTCACGAGTGAGGCAAGGCCCAGAGTGGATTTGCCCGCAAGGCGCGCGGCAATCATGGTGTCGAACAAATCCACTGGCTCGAAGGCGCCGGAGCGGCGAAGGAGCCGAAGGTCGTAATCCGCACCATGCAAGACGAGCCTGCGCGAACAAACAGTGTCGAAGAGAGGTTGCAAGTCGATGCTGGCCAGTGGATCGACCAACACGTGATCCCCGCCCCCGCTGATTTGGATCAGGCAAAGTTTCTCAAAATAGCAGTGCAAGCTATCCGCCTCGGTATCCAAGGCGATCCGCTTCTGCTCCGACAGCATGGCTGTGAGATCAGCCAGCGCCTTTTCCTCGGCAATCAAGGCTCGGAGCTGGTTTTTTCAAGGCGGGTCAGATCGCCTGCATGCCGCGCGCGTGGCTCACGCACCTGAGTCGTGCCATCGGTAGGGACTGTCACAAAGGGGCCGCCCGCCAGCGGGGCCGGTTCTGAAAATGCCACACCTGGCATCTCGGAATGCTTGCCTTCCAACGGGAAGTCTTTGCGCAGGGGGTGGAATGGATATCCTTCCCACATCAGAATGCGCCGCAAGTCCGGATGTTTCAAAAACCGGATTCCCATCATGTCGTAAGCTTCGCGCTCATGCCAGTCGGCAGTGGGCCAGAGGTCAGAAACAGTCGCGATCTCACAGGCGTCCTCGCTGACTGTCGTCTTGAGTCGCAGATGAATCCCATGGGCCATCGAATAAAGCTCGTACACAACCTCAAACCTTGGTTCCTCGCCGAAGTGGTCAACGGAAGAAATGTCGATGAGGTAGTTAAATGCTGACTTCTCTTTCAGGTGAAAACAGATGTCGCGAAGGGAGGCTGCTTGAATAGTGATAGTCGTTTCGTCTCGAAACGAATGGGTTTTCAATACTGCACTTGGAAAGGCGGTCGATAATTGTTCGGAAATGGTCATATGGATTCAAAGAGTTCCCGCTTCTGGTCTGCCAGAGCTTGTTCGCCCATAATTTTATTCTGAAGTTTCATCAGGCCGTCCAGCAATGCCTCTGGACGTGGAGGGCAACCAGAGATGTAAACATCTACGGGGATGAGGCGGTCGATGCCTTGAAGCACAGCGTAACTGCGATACATGCCGCCCGATGAAGCGCAGGCCCCCATGGCGATGCACCATTTTGGCTCAGGCATTTGGTCCCAGATGCGTTTGACAACTAGAGCCATTTTGTAGGTCACGGTGCCGGCGACGATCATTACGTCTGCTTGGCGAGGAGAGAATCGCATAACCTCAGCTCCAAAGCGTGATATGTCGAAGCGTGCTGATGAGGCAGCCATGAGTTCGATGGCGCAGCAGGCCAATCCCATTGGCATCGGCCAAAGAGAATTGCTCCGCATCCAGTTGATGGCGGCATCAACCTTGGTGAAAATCACGTTGCCTTCGATTTTGGCATCGTAAGCGACCGGGCTGATTGTTGTGGACATGGGCTGAAGGTATTTTCCCTCTGCTCGGCGGCAAGAGGATTTTTTTAAAATCAGCCCAAGGGGCACCTTGAAGACTTCCTTGAGTTGCGGCGCGGGAGAGGACACCCTCTGCTGTAACTTCTTATGCGCGGACAACTCGTTTCCATAGCTGCCCTTGCCGTGACCTGCGCGGTTTGGGCGCTCCTGTCACAACTAACCATGCTCCACATTCCTGGATACGAACGCTTTCTGGGGCCTGATGGGTTCGTGTCGTTTTTGGAGGAGAAAACGCGCTCGGCCCGCTTTGCCCTTCGGGGGGGGATGCCCGCGCCGGTCAAGGTATGCTATGTCGATGTGGACAGCCTATCAATCGGGAAGCTCGGAAATTTCCCATGGAACCGCGCACTCCATGGTATGGTCATTGATGCGCTTTTCCAGCATGGTGGCATCAAGGCGGCGGGGATGGATTTTGTATTTTCCGATGACGGAAGTGCGACTTCGGGCACCGGAGAAATCGATGATGGAACAAAGCGTTTTGCGCTTGCAGTCCGCCGCCATAAAAATGTCGTCCTTGCCGCAACCTACGCCTCTCAAAACAGGCCTCTCGGCGATGTGTCATATTTCCCGTTTGTCTTCGAGGCGGGCCATGGGCAATCACAAATTGGGCCCCCTGAACTCCCTGCTTACCCAATAATTGGGCCGGGGTGGGGACATGCAGGATTGATCGATGCAGTTGGCGATGGGGTGGCTTTTCTGCCGTTCTTTGCGAAAGCCGACCATCATACCTACTACCCGCTGGCGCTCCAGTTGGCCTTGCTCTATTGGGAGCTCGACAGCTCAGCGGTGGAGATCGGGAAAAACACACTGACAGTGCGTGGGAGGCATGGTGCCGAGATGGCGAGGATGCCCCTTGTGATGAGCCAACTTGTGGAGCCAAATTGGTTTAGTGCTTGGATGGCGGATGGGAATAGCCATGCGAGTTTTGTAGAGGTTTTGGCCTATGCGCAGGCCTTGGAAAAGGGGAGTGCAGAACAACAGGTCGAGGCCGCAGCTTTTTTTGAGAAGTTTCGAGATGCGATTGTGCTGATCGGTCCGGTCGATCCTTTGCTTAAGGACATGAGCGTGATGCCTCTGAGCGGAGCTCAACCTGTTCCACGGGTGAGTGTTCATGGGAATCTGCTGCAAACAATCGTCTCAGGAAAGTTTCTTCACCGCTCGCCGGTTTGGGTCAATCTGCTATTAATTTTCAGTCTTGGGTTCGTGGCGGCCTCGTTTTCGATTGTTCGGCCACGGTTTAGCTTACAGGCAAAAGTTTTGGGGGCCTTCCTTGTGGGAATATACATCGCCGGGGCATTTTATGTATTTGACGTTGCAGGTATTTTGATTCCCTTGGCGGCACCAGTCCTCTCGGCGGGTTCCTGTGTCTTTGTGGGAGCCTTGATTCAGGTCTCTCGGGAAAAGCGCCAGAAAAACCGGATCAAGGGGATGTTCGGGTCCTACCTATCACCAGCTTTGGTCGATGAGATGATCGAAAGCGGAAAAGATCCCCACTTGGGTGGAGTTGATGCCGAGATCACCGCTTTCTTCTCGGATGTGCAGAGTTTTTCCGCCTTTTCGGAAATCCTCACCCCGCAGCAACTCGTTGCGCTTATGAATGAATACCTGACTGCCATGACCGACATCCTCATGGGGTCCGGTTGCTATGTGGACAAATATATCGGTGATGCAATTGTCGGGATTTTCAACGCGCCTGCCCCGCTTCAGAACCATGCGCTCCAAGCCTGCATTGCAACCCAACTTCTTCACAAGCGCCTCATCCAACTGCGAGAAAAATGGGCGACGGAAGGCGACAAATGGCCGCCCATTGTCTCCAGTATGCAGATGCGCATCGGGTTGAATTCGGGGTGTGCAACAGTTGGCAATATGGGATCAGAAAAACGTTTCAACTACACCATGATGGGCGATACGGTGAATCTCGCTGCGCGGTGCGAGAGCGGATCGAAGAGCTACGGTGCCTACACCATGGTTACAGGCGAAACGATGCGTGCTGCCGTGGCCGCCGGCGGAGAGTGCGTCTTCCGCTATCTCGATAAAATCATCGTCAAAGGCCGGCGTGATCCTGTGGAGATTCACGAAATCGTCTGCTTGGCGGCGGATTTGAGCCATGAAACAAGCCGGTGCCTAGAAATTTACGCCAAGGGCATGCAGCTCTACATGGCGAGGGAGTGGGTTGCAGCCATGGCCTGCTTCCACGAATCCGCCGCCTTGGAGACAAACCGCCCCGAAAAGAACCCAGATTCTCCCACCACGCCATCAAATGTCATGCTCAGCCGTTGCCAGGTATTGAAAGAGAGTCCGCCGTTACCGGACTGGGATGGGGTATTCAAAATGACCACCAAGTAACCCCGGATTGCAGAATGCGGGATTCCCGTTTTAGGCTGTCACTGAACCATGCAACTCCAATTCACCAAAATGAACGGCGCAGGAAATGACTTTGTTGTTATTGATAACCGTTCCCTCGCCTGGCAACTCGATCGCGGGACTATTCAACGCCTATGTGATCGCCACCGTGGGGTCGGTGCGGATGGGTTCCTGTCACTCGAACCGGCGCAGGGAGATGCCGATTTTCGCATGCGCTATTACAATAGCGACGGAGGCGAGGCCGAAATGTGCGGTAATGGGGCCCGGTGCTTCGCCCGTTTCGCCGCGAGACTCATGCTGGGCGATTCTTTATCGGTCCGCTTTGAAACGCAGGCCGGGATCATCACCGCCTCTCTAGAGGGAGATTTGGTGAGACTCAATATGGGCAGGCCGACCGATCATCGCCAACCGCAAACGCTCTCGATCAGCGGAAAGAATATGGACATACACTCGATCAACACAGGTGTGCCTCATGCCGTGGCATTTGTTGAAGATGAGGAGGAGATCGATATCCGAAAAATTGGATCCGCTGTCCGTCACCACACGGCATTTTCACCGAAGGGAACAAATGCGAATTTTGCAAGGGTTGTTGAGCCTGGAAGACTCGTCCTGCGCACTTTCGAGCGAGGCGTTGAGGACGAGACCTTGGCGTGCGGGACGGGAGTGTGCGCGGCGGCCCTTATGCACGCCGTCGCCGCTGGCGTCCGGTCTCCTATTCTTGTCACTGTGCGCGGAGGTGACACCATGAGAGTCGATTTTGAGTTCGATGCCGAAGGGGGATTTGCCGTCGCTCACCTAACCGGCCCTGCAGATTTTGTTTTCGAGGGCGTCATTTCCCTGTAAACGTGTTTGCAATATGACATTCGCAGGAGCACACACGGCGCTCGTCACCCCCTTCCGTGACGGCCAATTCGACGAACCAGCATTTCGCCGACTTATTCAACATCAAATTCAAGGAGGGATATCCGGAATCGTTCCTGTCGGGACAACCGGTGAATCTCCTACGCTCGATCATAAGGAGCATCTCAAGGTGATCGAAATTGCTGTTCAGGCATCCGAAAAGCGTAGTCTGGTAATTGCTGGGACGGGCTCCAACTCAACCACTGAGGCAGTGGACTTAACGGTCTCCGCTGAAAAAATCGGAGCGGATGCCGCGCTTCTAGTCGCCCCATATTACAATAAGCCCAGCCAAGAGGGGCTCTACCAGCACTTTTCAGCCGTCGCGAAAGCGGTCAAAATTCCTATTGTCCTCTACAGTATTCCTGGTCGCTGCGGCATCGAAATCGGTATCGAAACAGTGGCGCGTCTGGCTCGTGATTACCCCAATATCATGGCTATCAAGGAGGCTGGTGGCTCTGTGGAACGTGTCAACCAACTGCGAGGAGCCTTGCCGGACACCTTTGAAATTCTCTCTGGTGATGATTCTCTCACGCTTCCCTTTATGTCGGTCGGGGCGGTTGGGGTGGTCAGCGTGGCATCGAATTTGATCCCCGCAGAAGTCTCCATGCTGGTCCGACATCAAGCGGAAGGAAATTCCGCCGCGGCTTTGCAGATCCACCGTAAATACTACCCGCTTTTCAAAGATCTCTTCATTGAGCCTAATCCAGTTCCGGTAAAATTTGCACTCGCCCGCTTGGGCAAGACTACAGCAGAGGTGAGGTTGCCTCTATGCGAGATGTCATCCACCAATGCCATGCGATTCGGCGAAACCCTGACAGCTGTGGGCATATGAGCACTCGAGTGCTGATCAACGGATCCCGCGGGCGCATGGGACAAGCTCTTCTATCGTGCATAGAGGCGGATCCTTCTGTCTCGCTTGCAGCTGCCACAGATGTCGGAGACGACCTTCAGTCGATGCTTGGGGGGTGTGATGCTGTGGTGGATTTTTCCCATGCAACATCAACGGCAGGTATTGCTGACATGTGCGCTATTACTGGGAAGGCGCTCATTATTGGCACTACCGGCCATGATGATGAAGCGCGTGGTCACATTGCAGCGTGCGCAAAAACAATCCCGATTGTTTTCGCCCCGAATTTCAGCGTGGGCGTGAATACCCTGTTCTGGCTGACCCGCAAGGCGGCGGAAATCCTTGGACCGGATTTCGACCTTGAAGTCATCGAGATGCACCACCGGCTCAAGAAGGATTCGCCGAGTGGCACTGCCCGCCGCTTGGCAGAGATTCTCGCTGAAGTCCGTGATCTTGATTATGCGAGGGACGTGATGCATGGCCGTGAGGGAATGGTTGGAGAGCGAACGGCTCGTGAGATTGGCATGCATGCGATTCGCGGGGGGGATGTGGTTGGGGATCACACAGTTGTCTTTGCAAATGTCGGTGAGCGTGTGGAACTTACACACAAGGCATCAAGCCGCGACACCTTTGCGAAAGGTGCTCTCCGTGCGGCCTGTTGGGCCACCTGTCAGCGTCCTGGCCTCTATGATATGCAGGACGTCCTAGGCCTGAAATGAGGGCTGGTATCGCGCTGGGGTCGAATCTTGAAGACCGTCTTCAGTGCCTGCAACTTGCCCGCACCCATCTTCGTGCGTTGCATCTCGAGGGGGCCCCCTTCCTTTGTTCACGTATCTACGAGACCGCTGCCGAAGATTGTCTTCCTGGCTCTCCGGCATTTCTTAACGCCGCCATCGAACTATCTACAACGCTTCCGCCGCTCGATTTTCTGATGAAGCTTCAGGAGATCGAAGAATGTCTCGGCCGCCCACGCAGTCATGGATACCATGAACCAAGAACCATCGACCTCGACCTGTTGTTTTTTGATAATCTTGTGCTGCATCTTCCTGAACTCGAGCTGCCACATCCTCGTATTGCCTCTCGCAGCTTTGTGTTAAAGCCATTGAGTGATATTTGTCCCAGGCGAATGCTTCCGGGTTCGAAGGCATGCATCGAAGACCTCTTGAAAAGCCTTCCGTCATCCAGCGTGGCCCGGGCTGTGTCGACGTTCTCCAACTGATGAGCTCCGTCAAACCGCCAATCTCCTCATTTCGCGAGTTAAAACTGGATGGCCGTCGTCTTGCCACGCTCACTGCTTACGATTATCCGACAGCACGCCTGCTCGATGGATGCGGTTTGGATTTTCTGCTCGTTGGCGACTCATTGGGAATGGTTGTCCTCGGCCATCCCGATACCACGCAGGTGACCATGGCCGATATGATCCACCATACAAAGGCGGTCGCTTTGGGTGCAAAATACACACCGGTTATTTCCGATATGCCGGCGGGGAGCTGCGTGTCGCCGGCCACAGCCCTCGAAAATGCCCGCCAGTTGTGCAGCTCTGGAGCCGATGCCGTTAAAATTGAAGGGGGCTGCGACCTTCTTCCTGCGATTAAGGCGATTCTTTCAGACGGCATTCCGGTCATTGGACATCTCGGCATGCTTCCCCAGCAAGTAGTCCAAGAAGGAGGCTACCACATCAAGGGCAGGAACGCCCCGGAGGCGGATCGCCTGCTGGCGGATGCCGTTGCCCTTGATAAGGCCGGGGTGGGCGCAATCGTGCTTGAGTTGGTTCATCCACCGATTGCCGAAGCCATCAGCGCAACTCTCTCCTGTCCGACTATTGGAATCGGGAGCGGCGATAGATGCGATGGAAACATCCTTGTTCTTCACGATTTGATCGGGCTTTTCCCTTGGTTTCGACCGAAATTTGCCAAGCCCCGCGCCGATGTCGCTGCAGAGATTTGTCGTGCCGTCCGGGAATTTGTCGAAGACTCGAAGGGCTGAGGCTTCTTAAGCCTCTGCAAACTCAAAGTCCGCGACCAGCGCATGATGGTCGGAGGTGGTAGTTGGAACGACCTGCCTGTCGAGGCAGCGAATTTGGGCATTGTGGAAAATGTGATCTACCACATAAGGCATGCGCCTCCATGTGGGCTCAGTTGTTTGAACGGACTCAAAACCTGCCCTTTGAAATTGCTCAACCAACGTTTCAGCGGGAGCGGAGTTCATGTCGCCGGCTAGAATCGAGGCGCCCGCTTGTTCCCTCAACTTGAGCTCCACCAAATTCCGCTGGTCCAGGTGTTCGTTGCTGGAAGATTTAATCATGAAAAACGCCTGTAAGTGCGTGTTCAAAATGTTAATGGGCGACCCTTCAATCATGGTTTTTGCCGAAATCAGCAAACGGCGCGATGCGTTTCGGGTTTTACCTTCAAATTCGAATGTAATAGGGGCTGCAGGCAAATCGGTTCGGGCGAAACCCGTCAACGTTGTGCGGGAAAAAATCGCCAATCCCAACCCAAAAGGGATCTCTAATTCATTCCGCATCGGATACCCAAAGACTGAATCATAGTTTGGCAACAACGAGCGCAACATCCCGTAATGCGGAGGGGGTTCCAGTTGCAGGCCGCCGTCAAAGCCGCGCTCAACTTCCTGTAGGCAAATAATGTCTGCGTCTTGTGATGCCAGAAATTCACACACGCCCTCCAAGTCCACTACTGGTTTGGTGGGTTCGTCGCTCCAAGGTTGGCCATTCTGGATGTTAAATGTGAGGAATCGAAATGACATGGGGGATTCTGACAATTTCACAAATGAATCTCGAATCAATCAACTATTACTTTTTCAGAAGGATACTGAAGGCGCGATCGGGTTGACCACAGGGCAGGAGATTTCTAACGTCGCCATCCATGACGCAAAACGACTCGAAAATGAGGCGATTCCATGAATCGCTTTGGGTCGCCACAGGAGGGTCTCTTGGATCTCTTGCCAGGCATGCAATGGATGTCCTGCAGTTTCCCGTATCAATAGAGAACTTCCGTATCCAATACGTTACATTCGTCATCAATCTTATTGGAGCATTTATTCTTGGGCTTGTTCTTGCTTGGGCGGCACAGAAGGAAGCCGCTAGGAAGTGGGCTCGATTGTTTGTTGGAATTGGATTTTGCGGTTCATTCACTACGTTTTCGAGCATCACGCTCGGGGTTGTTTTTCTTCAAAAATCGGGCGCACTCGCAGAGGCAGTGCTTTATGTATCCGCAACCATCGTGGCGGGTCTTGCGGCTGCATTCGCGGGCGGAAAAATGATAACATGGATCGCCCATGACTGAATTAATAGTCATCGCCTTGCTTGGGGCTGCGGGCTCGCTCTCCCGCTACCACTTGGGTGGATACGTCCATAATAAGACTCGCAACCACTCGCTCCCTTCGGAGAGGTCTTTTCCTGCGGGAACGCTTTTGGTGAATGTGGTGGGCTCGTTTATTCTGGGCCTTGTTACTGGCCTTGGGTTGTCGGGCACCCTTCCCGCGCTTTTGGTAGTTGCTTTTGGTGCCGGATTTTGCGGCGCGTTTACCACATTTTCTACCTGGGCATTCGACCTGCAGAGCGCGTTGCGAAGAGGATGCTGGCTGGCATTTCTCTCAAATCTGATCCTCCCCATCTTGCTTGGAGCAGCCGCTGCATGGGCTGGGTTTGTATTAGGGAATTGACTAGGCCGGGAGGCCCGAGCGGGTCAGGATATCGCCGGAACCCTCACGCTCAAAGGCATCGGCAATACCAAGCAGGCGAGCCTCGTCGAGAGGCTTACCAAGAAATTGGAGGCCAACCGGAAGGCTCGTGCCTTCGTCCTCCACAAGCCCGCAAGGCACACTGATCCCACATATGCCAGCGAGGTTCGTGGCGATAGTGAAAATATCCGCCAGGTACATGCGCAAGGGGTCGTCAATCCGCTCGCCAATCTTGAAAGCAGGATCCGGTGATGTTGGGCACACGATGGCATCGACTTTTTCAAATGCATCTGTGAAATCACGGCGGATAAGTGTGCGAACCTTTTGGGCTTTCACGTAGTAAGCATCGTAGTAGCCGCTCGAGAGAACATAGGTGCCTAGAATGATACGGCGCTTGACCTCGCTGCCAAAGCCCTCTTCACGGCTTCGCATATAGTGATCTAATAGATCCTTGGGGTCCTTGGCACGGTGACCGTAACGCACGCCATCAAAGCGCGCGAGATTCGCCGAGGCTTCAGCCGTGGCGATGATGTAATACACGCCGACAGCGTACGAGGTGTGCGGCAATGAGATCTCCACAAGCTCGGCACCGAGATGCTCGCATTGGCGGATCGCATTCTCGACGCATTCACGAACCCTCTTGTCCATGCCATCGACGAAATATTCTTTGGGGATGCCGAGTTTGACGCCTTTTAAATCACCCCCTAGACGAGCGCTAAAATCTTCCGAAGGAAGGTCAAGGGAGGTTGAATCGCGGGCGTCTTTGCCTGCAATTACATTCATAATGCTCGCGCAATCCCGCGTGCTGCGTGCAATTGGGCCGATCTGGTCGAGTGACGAGGCAAAAGCAACGAGGCCATAGCGGGAAACGCGGCCATAGCTGGGCTTCAGTCCAACGACGCCGCACAGTGAGGCGGGTTGACGGATTGAGCCGCCGGTATCGCTACCGAGTGTTGCAAATGCCTCACGTGCGGCCACAGCGGCGGCGGATCCGCCACTTGAACCGCCCGGGATACGTGCGGGATCCCAGGGGTTTCGTGTTTTTTGCCATGCGGAATTTTCCGTTGAAGATCCCATGGCGAATTCATCCATATTCATGCGCCCAAATGGGATAGCTCCAGCCGAACGAAGGCGGGAGATGACCGTGGCATCATACGGCGAGCGGAAGCCTTCTAGCATGCGCGAGGCGCAGGTACAGGATTCGCCCTGGACGTTGATGGCGTCCTTGATGCCGATTGGCACCCCGCCGAGAGGCAGGGTGATGTCGGCTTTTTCAGCGGCAGCAACCGCCGTGTCGAAATCACGGGAGAGATACGCTCCCACAATTGGATCAACAGCACTGATGCGTTCCTCGAGTGCTCGAAGCACATCCACTGGAGTGAAAGCGCCACAGCGGTATCCCTCTTGCAGACTGGAGATCGTTAAGTCGGTGGGATTGCTCATGGTTATTCGATCACTTTAGTGACGATCACAAGGTTGTTTGCGGCGTGGGGGGCGTTGGCGAGTGCGGATGTGCGATCCAAGCCAGGCTTGGGCTCGTCGGCGCGAAGAACGTTGAATACTGGATTCGCATGCGCCGTCGGTTCTACTGACGAGACATCAAGTGCATTAAGTTGCTCGACGTATTCCAGCACCCGGCCCAGTTGTGACTGGAAAGTGGCTGCCTCGACGTCTGTGAGTTCTATGCGTGCCAGGCGTGCGACATCGCGTACATCAAGAATTGGACTGCTCATGCGTGCTAATAGGTAGGAGTTCATCTCCCGTTTGTCCAAAAATTTGATCCTAATGTTTTAGAAAAGCTCGCGCAGGCGCTCCACGAGAGGATGAGCGATGACAATTTCAGAGCCACTCTGCTCAAGGATTCGCAGATTGCCCAGGGGATCAAGGCCGACAAAGGCCCCGCAAATCATACGTCCATCGGTTAGCTGCAACTCAACAGATTGGGGATTGGCCCAATGACGATTCAATTCCTTGATTGCCGCACCCATGCCTCCCTCAAGCATGCGATGATAAGCTCTCGCAATGGCACTCAAGACCAAACCCGCTAACTCATCCATCGGAGGAGGTGAAATCCAGTCCGCCAGGCGCGTAGCAATTCCAGCCAGTTCTGGCGTTTGCTCCCAAGGGGTGTTGTGAACATTCAACCCGAATCCCACGATCAGTTTGCCTGAAGCTGGTTGTTCAATAAGAAGTCCGGCGGTCTTTTTTGAGCCGAGAAGCAGGTCATTGGGCCAGCGCAGACGGACCCCTGTTGCTCCAAGAGTACGGAGGCATTCAAGCAAGGCCGCCCCAACTTGAAGTGAAAACCCCTCACGACTCCGAGGTGATCCATCAGCAGGGAGGACTGCGGAGATCCAAAGCCCGCCGGGAGAGCATGCATACGCACGCCCAAGACGCCCGCGACCTTGTGTTTGGGTGTCCGCACGCAAAGCACTCCAAGATGGCAAATCTCGACACGCTGTGTTTGTGGAGCCGATGGATTCGACATGGTAGAGCGTCCAAGGACCGAGTGACTGAGCAGTAACTTCATTCAACATCATCTATTGATTTTGTCATGATGATGATTCTGATTAAATCTTGATGTAAACAAGCCCGCTGCTTTTCAAGCATACAAAAGGGTGGGGTGTACCCATCGTTGCGCTTTGCAGGGGGCACCTGATCCAAGAAAGGCATTGCGCCTTGCGAAATCATTTAGAACATTACACGCCTTCAATCCATGAGCACAGCCACACAGGAACCCAAACCACTCAGTGCAAACGAGCCTCTCAAAGCTGGATCCCATCATTTGCGCGGCCAGATCGCCGAAGAGCTTGCTGACTCTTCAACTGGGGCAATCACCGAGGGGACCGGCCAACTGACCAAATTCCATGGATTATATCTCCAGGATGACCGTGATCTGCGATTGGCGCTGAAAAAGGCGGGCAAGGAAAAAGCGTTTTCGTTTATGCTTCGCGTACGTCTGCCTGGAGGCACAGCGACGCCACACCAATGGCTCGTGCTGGACAAGTTGGCTGGTGATGTCTCTTCGCCATCGCTCCGCCTGACAACGCGCCAGACCTTTCAGTTCCATGGTGTCCTCAAGGGAAATGTTAAGCCACTGGTTAAGGGCATGCACCAGGTTCTTCTCGATTCCATCGCAGCCTGCGGCGATGTAAACCGCAACGTCATGGCTCCTCCCAATCCGGAGCGCAGCGAGGCGGCAAGCCAAGTCTACGAACACGCCAAGGCATGGAGCGAGTTCGCACTCCCGAAGACACGAGCCTACCATGAAATCTATCTCGATGAGGAGCTTGTCGCCGGCGGCGAACCCGAAACCGAGCCAATGTATGGAGACACCTATCTCCCGCGCAAATTCAAGACCGGCTTTGTGCTGCCCCCTTCAAACGATGTGGACATCTTTTCCCAAGACCTAGGATACATCGCCATCGTCGAGAACGGCAAATTGATTGGGTACAATGTCACCGTCGGTGGCGGGCTTGGCATGAGCCATGGAAATGCAGAGACCTTTCCGCGATTGGCTGACACCCTCGGATTCATCGCTCCCGATCAAGTGAACAAAATTGGCGAGGCCGTCCTCACCACCCAGCGCGACTTTGGCGACCGTACAAACCGCAAGCATGCTCGACTCAAATACACGATCCAAGACCGGGGTATTGAATGGTTCAAGGCTGAGGTTGAGAAACGCTCTGGCATAACCTTTGCGTCCGCGCGCCCAGTGACATTTACGACAATCCAAGACCCCTTCGGTTGGCACGCTTGTGCCGACGGGAGCTGGTTCTTCGGCCTCCACATCCTGAGTGGCCGCATCATTGACAAAGAGGGCTGGCTCATGAAAACCGCCCTGCGTGAGATCGCGGCATTCCACACTGGCGACTTCCGCCTCACGCCATCTCAGAACCTCACCATTTCCGGTGTTACCCCAGAAATGAAGCCCCGGATTGAGGAGATCCTCTCCAAGCATGGCCTCGATAAGGAAAACGAACGTTCAGGACTACGCCTCAACGCCCTCTCCTGTGTCGCTCTTCCCACGTGCGGGCTCGCACTGGCAGAGAGTGAGCGCGCCCTGCCTGATGTGTTGGAAAAATTTGAAGCCGTCCTTGATGAAAACGGACTCCGTCACGATGCCATCAGCATTCGCATCACCGGGTGTCCAAACGGATGCGCACGTCCCTATCTCGGTGAGATTGGGTTTGTCGGCAAGGCGCCGAACAAATATGCACTCTATCTTGGAGCCCGCTACGACGGCACACGCTTGAACAGACTCTTCTCCCCCAGCACCACGATCGAAAACGCGGTCGAGATGCTTCGCCCAGTCTTCAAGCGCTATTCCCTTGAGCGTCTTGATGGTGAAGGGTTCGGCGACTTTTGCAACCGTGTCATCCTGCCTGCCGATGCCACGTTCCATAGCGTCGGCACCCAAGCGGCTTGAAGCCCACTGCGGGTGAATCAGGTTTGCTGCTAGATCTTCGGATTGCAACCATGGAGATCCGTAGGATGCCATGCCGTGGCTTTTCGCGCTTTCGCGACACACGCATCGGATCGTGATGTGATCAAAAAAATGCAGTCCGGTGGCTATTGTTCAATTTTCCGCAGGGCCACGTTGGTGTGTTTCAGAAGGTAAAACGGCTTGGCATGGCGATTGCTTAAAGCCGTTCGCAACCGGCCACAGCCGGGCAAAAAAACAAACTCAATGAAAAAACACACATCCATCCTGTCGGGGATCGCCGCAATCGCATTGTTTGCAGGTGGTCTGTTTAATGGGACTCTGGCGCAAGCCCAGGAGTCATCAACCACTGTAGTCGAGACCACTGCTGTCGTCGTCGCGGAAGTCGCGCCGGCCGCCGAGAAGCCTGCAGGGCCAGCCGAGCCAGATGAAGACTACCTTAAAATGGCGAGGAAATACGGAACGACGTTCGATTTCTTCACGATTAGCAATCTCTGGATTCTTATCGCCGCAGCGTTGGTCTTTATGATGCACCTCGGTTTCGCCACGCTTGAAACCGGACTCACTCAATCGAAGAACACAACAAATATTCTGTTCAAAAATGTGTTCATCATCTGCATGGGCATTCTTGCGTATCTTATTTACGGCTTCAACGCGATGTACCCAGGGGATTTCAACGGTTTTTTTGCATTTGGCTCTCCAGTCACCATGGAAGCGTATGGAAGCACCGACTTCTCCTACGGCGGAACAAGCCTTTGCATGACTGGCTACACGGATTTCATTTTCCAAGCCATGTTCGCCGCAACCGCTGCGACGATCGTATCCGGGGCAGTTGCCGAGCGCATTAAACTTTCTTCATTCATGCTCGGTGTCACGCTCCTTGTGGCTTTCATCTATCCCATCACAGGTTCCTGGAAGTGGGGCGGCGGCTGGCTAGACAATATGGGCTTTTATGACTTTGCAGGATCCTCGCTCGTGCACGGATTTGGAGGCTTCGCCGCTCTGGCTGCAGTAATTGTTCTTGGACCTCGTGCCGGCAAATACCTTGCCAATGGAAGAATCAAACCAATTTTGGGCCACAGCATGCCTCTGGCGACCGCAGGTGTGTTTCTTCTGTTCTTTGGTTGGTTTGGCTTCAATGGCGGGTCAGTCCTGAGCGCCAATCCTGAAGCTGTTTCTTTCGTCTTTGTTACGACGGCAGTTGCTGCGGCTGCCGGAGGGATCGCGACAATCTTCACCGCTTGGCTACTGCTCAAAAAACCTGACCTCTCGATGTCACTCAATGGTATTTTGGCTGGTCTCGTTGGCATCACCGCTGGGGCTGACTCGGTAACGATTCTTGGGGCTCTGATCATTGGTCTTATCTCAGGCGTCCTTGTGGTTTTCTCGATTCTGTTTTTTGACAAAATCAAAATCGATGACCCTGTTGGCGCGATTTCTGTACACGGTGTATGCGGAATTTGGGGAACTATTGCCGTTGGCATCGGATTCCTCAATGGCGGTAACGCTGAGCTGAGCTTTATGACTCAACTTATCGGAACGCTGTCCGTTTGCGGGTTCGCCTTTATCGTGTCGCTCGTCATCTTCGGGGCTATCAAAGCCATCTTCGGCCTCCGCGTCAGTGCCGAGGAGGAAGAAGAGGGTCTCGATATCAGCGAGCACGGCCAAGAGGCCTACCCGAACTTCGTGCCAAATAAATAATACTCAAATCCCAGTCAGGCCTTGGATCGCAACTCGGTTCAAGGCCGATGGAAAACCAAATCACCAATTACAAATCGCATGAAAAAAATCGAAGCAATCATCAAGCCCTTCAAACTTGAAGAGGTTAAAGAAGCCCTGGCTGATCTCGGCATCGAAGGCATGACCGTCAGCGAGGTCAAAGGATTCGGCCGCCAAAAGGGGCACACCGAAATCTACCGCGGCAGCGAATACACAGTGGACTTCCTTCCAAAAATCAAGATCGAGGTTGTTGTTGCGAGCTCTTCTCTCGAGAGCGCGCTTTCAGCAATCGTCAAGTCCGCCAAGACGGGCAAGATCGGCGATGGCAAAGTCTTTGTCTCCTCTGTCGAAGAGGCGATCCGTATCCGCACAGACGAAACCGGCGACAAGGCAATCTAAGAGGAAACCTAGGCCTGATGGTCTAAACACCTTGAGGCGGCGGGTGGGCAACATGTCCCCCGCCGCTTTTGGTTTCAGGACGGAAAGACATCGCGATTTCCAATCGAAAGGAAGTGAAGAAAACTTGAAGGGGAAAATCTGCTCGGGGGGGGACTCGAACCCCCATGCCTTGCGGCATGCGCCCCTCAAACGCACGTGTCTGCCATTTCACCACCCGAGCGGGACGACATAGGCTAAGGGTTTTTGAATTCACTGCAAGCGGGAAGTTCGAGAATCCTCATGAATATCCTGAACTGGTAGTTGAAGCTTGACGGAGTAATCCCCTAGACCTTTAGTGGACTTTTAACACCCCTACAATTCATGTTGCTACAACTCTTTTCCATCAGCAGTGCGGGACTCTCTGTGTTGTTGGGCTTATGGTTTCTTGGAAGCAGTTTCGGAAACCAAGGCCTTCAGAGAACCCTGCAAAAAAAGCAGGATGATATCCAAGCCCGCCAGCTAGCGATTCAAGCTCAACAGCAGCAACTTCAAGCTCAGCAACAACAAATCGATGCAGGAACTCAGCTTTCACAACAAGTTGGTCCTGCGATGATCCGTGATTTGGCCGCACTCCAAATAGAGAAAAATAACAAAAAAATTGGGCAGTTGCTACTAAAGTATGGCATTGAGGCCAAACTAAATCCTGCTGAGCCTGCGAAACAGTCAGCTCCCGTTCCACCCGCTTCTGCGAAACCAACTCAACAGCCTGGAGGTCAATAATCATGGAAGACTTTAATGAGCTACCCAGCGGTACACCTGAGCCGGTCAAAGATCGCAAAGATCTCGTATTGATGTTGTTTGGATTGGCATTCTGCCTCTTTTTATTTGCGCAGATTAGCAATCTCAGTCAAGCCGCCGCGAACATGAAATGGCAGGCGAATAATCTCGAGCGTCAAATTGAAGCGTTGACTGAGTCAGAAACGCGCTTCGCTGATCTCATCAAGCAACGTGAGGTCAATGTCCAACAATCTCAACAAGTCCAAAGTCAATACACGAACCTGTTGGCAGACTTGCTGGAGTTGTCGGAATCGGATGCTGATGCCCAAGCCGTTGTGCAAAAATTCAACATCCAGCGGCAAGAGGCCCCTCCGGCAGCCCCATCTGAAAAGACGCCTTAATTCGCGCTCAGGCGTCAGGGCATCGGCACAATGACGCGACTACTGCTGACTGGGGCGACTGGGTTTGTCGGCCGAAACCTTCTTTTAAAAGAAGTTTCTCGCGGCACGCGTATCCATGTTCCAGTGCGCGATCTGCCAAAATTATATGGGCAATTACGGCAAGAAGGCCTTGATGAGTCGCTGATAGAGCCGCTCCCGGTAGATCCCTTAAAGTGGCCGCAACTCCCTGTTGATCGTGCCATCTTGTGCGCGGGAGTCCTCTTTGCACGAAACCGGAACGAGTATTTCGAGACCAATGTCAAGTGGAGCACGCAGATTCTGGAGGCTCTTCCGCCTGGATGTGAAACGGTAGTTCTTTCGTCACAAGCTGCTGGAGGGCCTACTCCCAAAAATGCTGTAGCTCGCACGGAAGAGCATCCCGACAATCCATTAACTTGGTACGGTCGATCAAAGTTGGCGTTTGAAGAGCGCTTACGGGATCGTTTTTCAGGACACAATATAAAGATTATCAGGCCTCCCATGGTGCTAGGAGCGCGCGATACCGCAACCTTGCCATTGTTTAAAATGGCAGCGGGCATTCTTCGGATAAAGCCCGGGCTACGGCCCAAGGAATATAGTTTTATTGCCGTGGATGACCTTGTGTCCGGGATCGATGCTGCATGGGGAACATCGTCCATTCGTCCTCTATACATTTCCTCAGAGAGAACGATCACAGATTGGGAATTGATCAACACTGTCGCAAAAAGTATTCGCAGCCGTGGAGTCACCATCCCTCTGCCCCAGATTGTTGTAAAATTGTGTTCCATGCTCGTTGACTCGATCCCTGCGCTGCGTGACGCGGCGCCGAGTCTTACCCGTGATCGTATCCGCGATATCTGGCCAGACCGCTGGGTTGTTGATAGCACTGCTTTCCGAAAGGCTACCGGCTGGAGTTGCCGCCTGGATCTTTCCGACGCCATTGAGTCTGCCCGCGACTATTACGCCGGCCAAGGGTTGCTCCGATGAGGCGCTTGGATGCGAAAAAACTTGATGCATTTCGGTATCGGTATTCCCATCGCCGCCCATGAACCCAATCCCGCCTTCTCATCTATTGGACGCCTTGAATTGGCGCTATGCCACCAAACAATTCGATCCCTCAAAGAAAATAGACGAAGCAACTTGGCAAGTGCTGGAGGAAGCCTTGGTTTTAACGCCCTCTTCCTATGGGCTCCAGCCATGGCTTTTTTTTGTGATAAAAACCCCCGAACTTCGCGCACGCCTGCGCCCACACTCGTGGAATCAACCTCAGATCACAGACGCCTCGCATCTCGTTGTGTTTGCCATCCCCGATAAAATCGATGTGCCATTCATGGATAAATACCTCGATCGCATTGCTGAAGTGCGTGGCGTTGGACTTGATTCGCTCGCCTTTTATCGCGACATGATGCTTAAGGACGTAATCACCGGCCCGCGTTCTGCTTGGTCCAAGGAGTGGGCATCCCGGCAAGTTTATATCGCCTTGGGCAATTTCATGACAGCAGCGGCAATAGTGGGAGTAGACACCTGCCCGCTCGAAGGCATTGCACCGCTCGAATACGACTCAATCCTCGACCTCACAGCCAAGGGATTCCACACTGTGGTGGCATGCGCGGCCGGCTATCGCTCGGCAGATGACAAGTACGCTTCCAGCCCCAAAGTCCGGTTTGAAATGTCGGACGTCATTCAACACCTCTGAGCACGAGCCAGCCACCCCATAAGGTGCAGCAATTTAATCTTAACTTACCATGACCACTGTCGAAATACACAATCCCGCTACCCACCGCCTAGAATCTGACTCGATGGGGGAAATTTCCGTCCCTCACAATGTCTATTGGGGGGCACAGACCGCCCGCTCGCTGATTCACTTTGACATCGGCGAGGACATCCTTCCTCCCGAGATGGTGAAGGCCCTCGGCATCCTGAAAAAATCCTGCGCTCTTGCGAATGCCGATCTCGGCAAACTCTCGTTGGAAAAAAGGGATCTGATTGCGAAGGCTGCGGAAGAGGTCATCGATGGGAAACTTGACCCCCACTTTCCTCTCCGTATCTGGCAGACGGGCTCAGGCACGCAGAGCAATATGAATGCGAACGAGGTCATTTCGAACCGCGCTATCGAAATCGCCGGAGGGGAAATAGGCTCGAAGAAGCCCGTGCATCCGAATGACGACGTGAACATGTCCCAGTCCTCAAACGATACGTTTCCCACCGCCATGTCTATCGCCGCAGCCATGGTTGTTGTTGAGAATCTTATTCCTTCCGTGAAGAGACTCAGGGACACGCTGAACGCCAAAGCGCAGGCTTTCGCTGGGATTGTCAAAATAGGGCGCACACACCTTCAGGACGCCACCCCGCTGACGCTTGGGCAGGAATTCTCCGGCTATGTGACGCTTCTCGACAATGCCCTCCGCGATATCGAACTGTCTCTTGGGGGCCTCTACCAACTTGCTATCGGCGGGACAGCTGTCGGCACAGGCCTCAATGCCCATCCCGAATTCGGTGACCGCGCCGCTGGGCATATCGCGAAGCTCACAGGACTTCCGTTCGAGTCAGCCCCCAACAAGTTCGCGGCACTCTCAGGGCATAATGAATTTGTTATTGCCAGTGGGGCGGTGAAATCGCTCGCCTGCGTGTTCATGAAAATAGCCAACGATATCCGTTGGCTTGCAAGCGGTCCACGTTGCGGTCTGGGTGAATTGATCATTCCAGAAAACGAGCCTGGCTCATCGATTATGCCCGGCAAAGTTAACCCGACCCAGTCGGAAGCCCTTACGATGATTGCAGTACAGGTTATGGGCAATGATGCGACTATTGGGTTCGCCGCCTCACAGGGCAACTTCGAGCTGAACGTGTTCAAGCCTGTCATCGTTCATAACTTCCTCCACTCCGTCCGCCTACTCTCGGAGGGATGCCGCTCTTTCAACGATCATTGTGCCATCGGCATTGAGCCGAACCTGCCTGTCATAGAAGGCTACGTGAAAAACTCCCTCATGCTCGTTACTGCGCTTAACCCCCACATCGGCTACGACAAAGCAGCTCAAATCGCCAAGAAAGCACACAAGGAAAATACCAGCCTCAAGGAGTCCGCCGTGTCTCTCAACCACCTGACAGCCGATCAATTTGACCAGTGGGTTGTGGCGGAAAAAATGACGCGCCCCTGATTGGGAAAGCCACAAAGGCTTATGTTTATTTCACAAGTTTTTGCTCGTTAAAGCATGGCGAGCTAAACTTGCACGGCGGTCTTTTCTCATCGGCCTGCAATGCGTTTCAAGTTAAACGATCCGGCGGCCTCTCAACAGGCCATCAGTGAAGCCTGTAAAAGATTTAACATAAAAAAAGCCTGCGGAATAATCCGCAGGCTTTTTAGCTATGAAAAACTCCCAGGCAAGCCGGGAAACTTTTATTGAGCAGACTTTTTCTTAGATGGGCGCACGACAACGAACGAGCCATTTGCTCCAGGAACTGCGCCCGCGATAACAATCACGCCCTCTTCACCGCGCACTTGAAGGATACGCAGATTTTGAACAGTGATGCGGTCATCGCCCATGTGGCCAGGCATACCCATGTTTTTCCAGACACGGCCAGGAGTCGAGCGGTTGCCGATTGCGCCGTTGCGGCGATGCATTGTCGAACCGTGACTGGCTGGCTGGCCGGCAAACCCGTGCCGCTTGATTGTGCCTTGGAAACCCTTGCCCTTAGATTGGCCAATTACATCGACAAATTGACCCGCTTCAAAATGCGTTACAGGAAGATCTGTGGGTTCAGGGGCAGATTCGCCGTCCTTGAGACGGAACTCTTTTATGAAGCGCTTAGGAGTAGAGGAAGATTTAGCAAAGTGGCCGGTTAGAGCTTTGCCCACGCGTTGGGGTTTTTGCTCGCCGTAGCCGACTTGCACGGCCGAATAGCCATCCTTGTCCTGCGACTTGACCTGAAGAATCCGATTGCCGCCAGCTTCAATGATTGTTGCGGGTGTGACACGACCCTTTTCATCATAGATGCGGGTCATGCCGAGTTTTTTTCCGAGAAGTCCGATGCTGCTCATGGCTGTTAGATTTTGATTGTGATGTCTACTCCGGCAGGGAGATTCAGCTTGCGAAGCTCATCAACCGTTTTGGCAGTGGGCTCCACGATGTCGAGGAGGCGCTTGTGGGTGCGAATCTCAAACTGTTCCATTGATTTTTTGTCAACGTGAGGAGAGCGGTTGACGGTGAAACGCTCAATGCGGGTAGGGAGTGGGATCGGGCCTGCTACTTTCGATCCGGTGCGCTTGGCGGTTTCGACGATTTCCGAAGCAGAAGCGTCAAGGATTCGATAGTCGAACGCCTTAAGACGGATTCGGATTTTTTGACCATTGGGTGCTGCCATAATTGATAAAGAGCTATTTGGTTTTTGAGTTCCGCTTGAATTGCGGGACGGGCACTCTAGGAGATCGCAAAATCTTGGCAAGGGGATTTTCGGGTTTTTTTCAAGATGGGTTAACACCTTTCAGGCCTCCACGAGCAAGGAGCCAGCAGGAAGCGATCGGCGTTGTCTATCATGTGAAAATCACGCAGCATGGAACCTCTATGTTAGATAAACTCCATCCCGGCGCTCCGGCGCCTGATTTCACCGCCATAGCCGTGGGTGGATGCCACGGAGAGGGTGAGTCCATTTCCCTTTCCAGTCTGTATGGCAAGACGGTTGTGTTGTACTTTTATCCGAAGGATGACACCCCCGGATGCACGACCCAAGCTTGCGATCTGCGTGAAAATTACAACACGATCATTGCCAAGGGGGCGGTGATTTACGGCGTGAGCATCGATTCGCCCCCAAGCCATGCTAAGTTCCTTTCGAAGTATCACCTGCCCTTTCCGCTCTTCAGTGACGAGCCAAAAGCCATTGTCAACGCTTACGGAGTCTGGGTGGAAAAAAGCATGTATGGGAAAAAATACATGGGGACAGAGCGGGCGACATTTGTCATCGGTCCCGATGGAAATATTAAAGCAATCCACCGCAAGATCCCGCCATCCGCCCATGTTTCAACCATCCTGAAGGATCTGTGACAAAAGGCTCCGCGAAATCACTGGCTCGGCTATACGACCGCTTCGTT